>Ga0075163_10000375_pt1 | contig 57251 bp, 40 predicted proteins | sample JI1023141ADNA_FD_71478 | JGI IMG/M metagenome (GOLD analysis project Ga0075163, IMG submission 71478) | Wastewater effluent complex algal communities from Wisconsin, to seasonally profile nutrient transformation and Carbon sequestration -... | ecosystem: Engineered > WWTP > Effluent > Algae... | reverse complement strand
GACGGGCCCAATTTCCTCGGCCTTCTCCGGGTTGCAGACGAGGTGCGTGACGGTCGGCGGCAGGTCGATCGGCAGGTTGGAGCTGCCCGTGGTCGCCTCCGTGGTCTGTCCGGTGTCGCCCACCGAGCTCAGCCCGGTGTCGTCGTCGCCGCCGGTGCTCGCGCTGCCGTCCGCTCCACCATCGCCGTCGTCCGTGGTGGTCGTCGCCGTCGCCGTCGCGCCCGAGGTCGGGTTGCCGACGCCGTCCCCCGTGGTGCCGGACCAGTCCGCGTGCTCGAGATACTCCTCGTAGGCCGAGGAGTGGCACCCAGCGAGCAGGAACACGGCGGCGGCAAGGTTCCGGCGGGACACGGCGTCGATTCTAGCGGAGAAGGCGAATTCGCGCATCGTCAAAATTTCCCTTGCAGCACCAGTCCGCCGACCCCGCGCGAGCCCCAGGGTGTCACCGACATGCGGCGTTGGCGTGAGCTCGTCCCGAGGAGCGCCGCGCCGGTCACGACGAGCGCGCCGCCCATGACTCCGAGGACCACCGCCCCCGCGGTCGTCGCCGTGTGGCGCTGGCTGAGCGCGGCCGCGGTGGCATCGTCCGCCGCCGTGTTGGGCCGCGTCATCGCGTCGGCGTCGAGGGCGGTCAGGTCGCGCTCGCCCGCGGCGCGGTAGGCCAGGAGCCCGGCCATCGGAGCGAACAGCGCGAGGCCGGAGACCAGCGTCCCCACCCCGGCTCGAACACGGCGACGCTCGAGGCGATCGTCCGCTGGCGGCAGGAGCTGTGCACTCGCAGCTTTCGGCTCCGTGGCACCGCTCGCCCCGATCGACTCCCTGGCTCCGCCCGGACCTGCGTCGCGCGCACGGGTCGCAGCGGTCGCCGGCTCCGTCGCGGTGCCCGCGGTCACGGTCGCCGCATCCGGTTCCCCGGCCGAACAGGTGGCTTTCCAGGTCGGGCCCAAGATCGCCGCGAGCTTGCTCTCCGCCTCTTCGGCTGCCTTGAGCTTCGCCGCGCCGCCCTGTGGATCGAGCGGGATCACGTGGCGCAGGATCGCCGCCGCCTTGCAGAGCTCGGTGGGCGGGCCACCGCCCTTGAAAGACAGCTCGTAGTTCTGACGCGCGAGTCCCCCGAGGGCGACGCGGCTCGGCGCGTCCAGATCATCGCGCCTCGCGCCGTCGTCCGCCAGCTTCGCCGCCTCCGTGTACTTCTTGGCGGTGTGCAACGCCGAGACCCGCTCCATCACCGCCGCCGGCGTTTCGCCGGCGTGAGCGAGCCTCGGACTACCCAGACTGGCGAGTGCCGCCACGGTTACGATCAGGGTGCGGTGGGCCATCACGGTGAGGGTACACCGAGCGCCGCGGATCGATCACCAACCGGGTGCCCCAGTCCGTGAAGCTCCCTACTACTAAGGCATAGAATTCTGTGAACCGTCTCGACCGATGATCGACCGGTTGACGCCCTGATGCCCCGGCGGCACGCTGGGCACATGGCAACTCCTGCCACCGCCGCCGCTCCTGACTCCGCGCCCGAGAAGCTGGGTGGATGGACCCTTCAGCGGCCGCTGGAGCGGACGCCCAAAGATCATGTTGGGGCGTTGTTCGCCGGCCGTTACATGCTCCTTCGAAAAATCGGCCGCGGCGGCATGTCGACGATTTACGTGGCGCGCGATGCGACGCTCGGGAAGTCCGTCGTCGTCAAGATCATGCGCGCCGACTTGCCGAGCGATCCGGTCGACCGCTTCCGACGCGAGGCCCTCGTGCTCGCCAGGCTGTCCCACGAGCACATCGGTCACATCATCGATCGCCAGGATCCGGAGGACGGCCCGCGGTTCCTCGTGACGGAGCACATCGACGGCCTCGACCTGGGCCTGCTGCGGCAACGCGGCCCGATGCCCGCCGCTGTCGTCGTGCAGATCGGTCTCCATGTATCGGCGGCCCTGGCCTACGCACACGCGCAAGGCGTGATCCACCGCGACGTGAAGCCGTCCAATGTGATGTTGGTGCGGCACCCCGGCGGCGACGTGTTCGCGAAGGTCATCGACTTCGGGATCGCCCAGCTCGCGCGCGGGTCGGACCTCGCGGACGACGCGCCCGCGGGAGCACGGCGAGAGACCCGCGGCGATCCGGTCGTCGGCACCGCGCCGTACTGGTGCGGACAGGAGGGTCCCCGGCTCGACGTCTACGCGCTCGCGTTGACACTGTCCGAGCTGCTGACGGGCGAGGATCCCGATCCCCAGGCCGACCTCACGCGTGCCCACATCCCGTCCGCGCTCGCCGAGGCGATCACACGAGCGTTGCGCGGGGCGATCGGGACGATGGACGCGTTTCATGGCGCCCTGCGCGAGGCGGACGTCCAGCCTCCGGCTGCCGCGGAGACGGAACGCCGGCGCTACGTCACCCGGATGTTCCGGCCCGAGTCCACGAACAAGCCGTCCCCGGACGACGGTGGACGCTTCGCCGACCGCTACATCATCTGCGGCGAGCTCGGCGAGGGTGGCATGGGCTGCGTGCGGGCGGCGTTCGACACGGTGAACCGGCGTCGGGTCGCGCTGAAGACGATCCAGGCGCGGCACGCCGGCATGGCGAACCTCGAACATCGGTTCCGCCGCGAGGGATGGGCGCTCGCCGCGATCGATCACCCCGGAACGCCGATCCTGTACGAGAGCGGTGCAACCCCGGAGCCCTTCTTCACGATGGAGATCGTGAACGGTGCGACCCTGGCGGACGTCCTGAAGACCGGCAGGCTACCGCCGCTGCGCGCGCTCGGTGTGGCGATCGATCTCGCCGGCATCCTGGGCGCCGCGCACGACGTCGGCGTCGTCCACCGCGACGTGAAGCCGGATAACATCGTGCTCGGCCAGGGCGACCGCGTTCGACTCCTGGATTTCGGCGCCTGCCTCCTCATGCCGCGCTTTTTCCAGCGCCATCTCATCTTCCCGGCGACGCCACCCGAGCTGCGCTACGCGACCGGCGAGCTCGAGCATGTCGGCACGCCGGGTTACGCCGCCCCCGAGGTGATGACGGCCAATCGCAGCAGTCCGCGGAGCGACATCTATTCGCTGTGTGTCGTCCTCTACGAGATGCTGACGGGCCGGCGGTACGAGAGCCCCGCGGGCGGCCGGGCGCGGCCCATCGACCCGGGCGAGTTCCCGGCTGCCCTCGGCCCGGTCGCGGATATCCTTCGCCGCGGTACTGCCCGTGAGCCGAGCGACCGCCCGTGGAGCATGGCCGACCTCGAGCGGAGCCTCGAGATCCTGCGGACCCGAGTGGTTCATGCGCAGCGGCGCCGTCAGCTCGCGTTCGTCGCGCTGCTGGCCATCGTGGCGACCAGCGCGCTGGCCGGCCTCGTCTCTCGTCTGCCTTCCGACAATCCGCCGGCCGAGGCCGCGGCGTCCGTCGCTCAGCCTTCCGTCGTCGCCCCGCCCGCTGCGGAGCCCGTCAGCTTTTCCGCACCTGCGCCTCCTCTCGAGCGACCTCCGATGCCGGCGGAGAGCGTCGCCATCGTGCACGACCCGAGCATCGGTCCAGAGCCGCCGGCTCTCCCGGAGACCGGCACCGGGCAAAGCAGCCCCTCGCCCAAACTCACCAGATCCGCCCTCCGGGCACGCCTGGCAACGCGCCACCGCCGACTCGAAAAGTGCGGTATGCCACTGCTGGCGCTGGACCTCACGATTGTGGAGGGGCGGTCGGTGCTCGACGCCGTCAACGGGATGTCCAGGGGCGACCCGCTCTATGCCTGCGTCCGCGATCAGCTGCGCGGGCTCGTCTTCCCCTCCACATCCTCGCCGCAGAAATTCACCGTGACGCTCAACCTCGGTTCCAGGGTGAAGTGATGGACCTCGCGCCACAGATCGAACCGCTCTACGTGACGAGAAGGCCGCGCGGGCGGACCGCTTCTCCGAGCTGACCGACATCCTGCGCTCGAACTCCACGGTCCCGGTCGACCTCTCGCACCCGCTCGTGCAGGGCGACGCCCGCCGCCTGAGCACGCTGCTGTGGGAGTTGCAGCGCACCTGCCTGATCACGACTCTGCGAGGGATTGCGCCGGAGCGCCGCGCGGTCTTCACGCTTCTGCACGTGCTCGGCCTCTCCATCGAGCGAACGGCCGCCATCTGCGGCAGTACACCGTCTGCCGTTCGGATCGCGGACGTGCGGGGAAGAAAAGACCTGGCGAACTACCTCGGACCGCGCTGCGAGCACATGGACGCGAACAACCCCTGCCACTGTGCCGCTCGCCTGGGCAACGCTCTGGAGGGAGGCCTCGTCCGATGGCCCAGTCATGATGACTACGACGGTGCCCCGTTCAACCCGCAGGTGAATCGTGATGTTAGCAGGCTCTACGCGGCTCTACCTCGCGTGCGACTTCCGGTCGTGACGTAGTGCCAGCCCTTTACTGTGTGGAGCAGTAGAGGCGAACCAGACCAGCTTCTTCGGAAGTGTCGCCCATTACCGAGGGACCATCCATGGAGACTTTGCCGAAACCATCAAAGTTCGGCACCCCTTTTTGCGGCGCACTTTTATGGCATCAAGGATCCCTTTGGTTAGATTCAAAGAGAATGTCTAGTGGGTCACATCTCAGACGCGCTTCAACAATCTTAGCGTATTCTCCGCCGCCGTGCGGATACTCGGGACCGGATCCTCAAGGAGGCCCGTGAGCACTGCGCGTCTCCGCTCTTCGGTCCCACACACCGCAGATCCCAAGGAACCGGTGATTGCCTGTCGAATCGAAGGTTCGGGGTGAGTTGCGAGGTTGAGGACGGCATTTTCGACATCTATGTCAGTGAGAACCGCGGCCCCCTTTGCAATAAAGTGCGTCAAGGGCGCTGCCCCCAAGCGACCTCCCCTTACATCATCGAGAAACCTAATAGCATCGACCCGAGAAAGCGCCGCCCGAGCAGCCAATTCATGGCCCCCCATGTAGCCTACACACGGGTCGGTCGCCCATCCCAAAAGTTCATCCCAGGTGATCGCCTTGTCCGACACAAGGGCGATAAAAAGTTCATTGTACACCTCCGGAAGATATAGCGACGTTCCACAAATCACGGATCCAGCCGTAAGTTTTTGGAGCGATATACCTTCAGACTCCCATGCCAACCAGCGCTTCAAGGTAGCACGCAATTCACCCGTCAGCCCGATCTCACCCGAACACTCAGATGCGCACCTCGCGGCGTGGCGCACTATCTGTGGGCAGCCGGAGCCAAGCGCCTTGCGAATAACGTCAAATAATCGTGGCCGCGAGGTACGGATACGGGCGAGCTCATGAATAAGTACGCATGTGGTCTCGTTCAAGTTACGATCAAGAATCAAAAAGAGGACCTCCGATAAAGAGTCTCCGAACAGATCCATACCTCGTCGTTGAAGGATAGCAACATGAGCTTCCCCTAAGCTGGGGAGGGCTCGCTCGATCCGTTCTTTCAGCCTAATGAGGTCTTGATGATGCAAGAGAAGTTGTATCGCGCAGCCCATTGAGATGTCATTCAGGCTCTCGATCCCATCCAACAAAGCATCCACAGGGGGAGACATCTGTGCTGCCCGATACCATCGAACCGAAACCGGAAGCTTTCCGGCTTCGGAAATTATCGCCAGGTATTCGCGGCCTGGAGTTGGGGGATCAGGCCAGGCTGCACGAAACTCGGAAATTTCGCGCCGCAGGGTCGACTCATCCAGTTCGAGCGCGTATATCAGTGACTTTATGATCCCAGTCCCAATAGATGCAGACTCAAAATCATGGGAGAGGCAGCCCTCCATTGTCGAGCTTGGAAAACCGCATCCCGCCATCAGCATCGCTATGCTCTTCCCCGCATTAGGCGACGGCATCGTGCCCGCGACGACAGGCATAGGGCCCACTACCGCTTCTACTGCTCTCAGGAATGACATGTCTGCGCGCCAGATTGGCTCGTGTCCTGAACCGACCACGAGCGCGAGCACCATAAGCAGTTGTACGAAGCTCTCTGGAAGAGAGTCGAGCATGTCCCAGTCAGGTAGTCGTTGGATCAATTGCTGATGGGCATAAAAATCGATGAGAGGCGAACCGCTTGTTAACATCTTGACAAGTTTAACAAATTCGGAGCGCTCTATCCCGTCCTTTAGGATCTCTAAGGTAGGCAATACGATCGCACTCCACAGCCGCCGCTCGGAGGCGGTATCCCTCGTGCTACCTTCGATGAGCGGCGCACCTTCGGCGCAACAGGTCAGTGCACGCTTCAGTTCGCTTAGATCATCACTCTTATCATGGGTCAGAACGGTGATCAGAAGTCGCGCGAGATGGTTCCATGCACCGCTTGTGTCGCTCATCCTCGCAACGGCGCGCCTGAATTCCACAGAGGCATGCGGCGCGAGAGGGGCGATTGCCAACGCTGTCTCTGTAACGATAACCGGAATGGTCGAGCTAAGCAGTGGTTCCGCATCAACCGAGATCGCCTTAAGCCACGCAGGTGCGGGTATCTCCACGCTGAGGACACACTTAATTCGAAGCAGGAAGTCATCGCAAACTTCACCTTGGGTGCATGAGAATATCTCGTCGACAATCGTCGGCCCACCTAGCTCTGCCGCGAATGAAAATACCTCGTCGCGATCCCTTAGGCGTCGCATGAGCGCAAGGCGAGCGTCCCTCTGCTGTTCGATCAATTCACCTGCACCCGCGAACGCTGCAAGCGACCCATGGACAAATTCGAAGCACTCTCTTCCCTCGATCATCGCTTTTAGTAGCACACCACGCTCATGCCAGAAATTCACGGATTTCTCGGCATCGGCATCGAGGATGGGTGCACGGGTTCCGCTGGCCTGGGCGACCAATTTTGCGATACTCTCCATCGAAATAGTCGAAGCCTCTGCCTGCAGCAGCCCGGCAGCCTTAAGCACCCTTGAACGCACGACAGTTGCGACTTGGACACCGGGACGATCGTTCACGCTTCGGGTCTGCAGTATATCCATAAGTTGCTTGAAGAGCTCGGCTCGAGTTCTCGGTAAAGTCGAGGTTGCCTGCACGATCTGTACAAGAGCCCCTAGATAGAGCGGATACGGAACGAGGCCCGCGGTATCAAGTGCTCTGCGGACCAGAGCTGACAGCGTCTTGTGGTCCAAAGTGTGACCGAGGTCAATGCCTGGAAGCCCCCGAATAAAACTCTCCAAGTCATCATCGGCGACAGGAAGAACCTGTGCTCTGCGGAAGGCATCGGGAAGCCGGAGCGCAGAACCAGGTCGAGTTGCAACCACGAGGCGAAGGGATGACCAACCGGTCAAGATTGATTCGAGCTCTCTGGCGATCTCACTGAGAGAATCGCCGCATTCATCAAAGCCGTCCAGCAAGAGCAGAGTTATCTGAGAGACCAAAGCCCGTCCCTCGACGAGACTCACCCTTGTCCCAACCGACACATGATGAACGATGGCATTGACCAATCCAGACCCGGCTTCGATACTGTCGAGCATCCGCCTGAGACTTAGCCGCAAGACTCTCTCACCGCGAGCCCGTGCACTCTGGGCGATGACCCGAAGGAGTGTCGACTTTCCCGCTCCTGGGGGGGGCTATGAGCACATGTGCTCGGGTCTCGGGTTCTATGTTTAGGATTTCGCCAGCCACGAAACTGTTGGACTGCCCCTCCCAGCGCGCGAGCACAGGCCACGCATCAGCGGTATTTACTGGTTTAGCGGACCCGACTGTAAAGAATGTAGCACAATCCTTCTCGATCCAATCAGAGAACAGTTGTAGGGACGCTGGGGCTGGTTCCTTCGGCCTGTCCCGAAAATTGCCTTCGAGCCTTCGCACGCGAGCCTCGAGATCGCGAAGAACAAAAAGACGTTCGGGGTGCACGCGGTTGACCCACTCCTCGAGTTGGGTGGTCTCAATCTCGCCAAGTCGAAGCAGCGCGTCAATCTTTAAGGTTCGCTCGCTTGGAGAAGGCCGTGCCGTCACACGCATTACCTCTACGAGAACGCGGAAGGCAAATTGCTCGCCAGCAACAGAAGCGAGACGAGGGTCTCTGACGATACGCTCTTTAAGTTTGTCGAATTGCCCGTCGATCCCGGGCACATTCGTGTGCCATGTCGCTGATGAGAGGAACTCTACCCACCACTCAGGATGGGCATCAACGCCTGCTAGCGCTTTCCGAACCGGACAAACTTTAGTGTCCTCAGCAGGTGCGTAATGAGCGACGAGATTTCGGATGTTGTCGATTAGGAGAGCGTCACGCTCCGTCGGAACTAGACGATCAAACCACGCTTTCAATAGATCAATCTCTAGGGGGCTGTCGTTTCCGGTTTGCTGTTTCGCTCGATCCGCAGTTGTAAAAAATGCGAACCGACATTTTTGCCCAGCGAGCTTGGACTCATAGAAAGAGCACAGGAAGTTAAAAACGGTGTCGTATACGGCAGGGGACTTCGCGGAGATCCTCTGGGTAAGATCCTTTGTTTGTATCTCGAGAATTTCCTGGATGGAGCCATCCGGAGCGAATAGTATGACCTCGAGATCCTCGGTCCCTTCACACACAAGAACTTCATTGGGCGCGAGCTCTAGCCAAGCATTGGCGGCTACCAACGCTTGGAAAAGGATCCCCTTGAACAACCCGTGAGCAGTTCGCTCGATGTTTCGAGGCTCTGGGACGACGTTTGGCGGCATGCGCTCGGAGGAGCATAACTGGAGTAAGACGCCGTGTCAGGGCTCGGTGCGTGCCAAGTCCTGGTCGGCGGGAAGCGCGCAGCGGCGCTGACCAGGATCGGCCGCGAGCGCCGATCGGCCGCGGGACGTCCAGGCCTGGGCAGTTCGGCTTGTCGCCCGCAGCGGCCGCGTCGTCGCGGCCGACTTCGCGTGGCCGGGGTCGGACCAGCGCAACGTGTTCGTGTGGGACGGCGCGACGTTCTCGAGCCTGCGCGGCGGGGTCACGGCGATCTACGTCGATGCCGTGGCGCTCGTCGCCGACGGGCTGTGGTTCGGCGACACGATCACCGAGGCCGGCCCGCCCGGCGCGCGCGTCTCGTCGGTCGGCGCGGCCCACCTCGAGTGAAGGCGGCGCGCTCAGGCGGTCGCACGCTCGCCGCGGTAGTCGCGGATCCAGCGCCCGAACAGCGGGAAGGCGACGACGGACCGGCCGTCGCGGAGGTCGACGAACCACTGCTCGCGGAGGACGCGGAACGTGCCCGTCTCGGGGTCGACCGGGGCGCCCTCGGCGAGCGCCCGCATCACGGCCTGCTCCGCCGGGTCGAAGCTGGTCCACAGGTAGTTGAAGAGGGCGCTCTCGGCGATCTTGATCACGCCGTCGAGGGCGCGCTCGACGTCGTTCGCGGCGGCGACGCGCCGCTTGGCTTTCAACAGGCGATGGACGACCTCGCGGCCGACGGCCTGGATCAGGAACGGGTGGCGACCAGTGGCCGCCAGGATGGCCCGGACGGCGTCGTCGTCGTAGACGCCCGGCGGGAAGGTCGGGACGGGGCGGCACAGGAGGGCCTCTGCGTCGTCGGGGCCCAGCGGCCCGAGGGTCCGCGGCAGCACCGAGATCAGGCGGTCGACCCACGCCGGGCCGAGCCTGGGGTGAGCGAGCGGGTGGGCGCTGACCAGCAGCAGGCGGACGCGCCGGAGCTTGTCGCCGGCGGCGCGCACGAAGTCTAGGAACGACAGGTTGCCCCAACCCTCGCGGTGGGCGTCCTGCAGGCGCTCGACCTCGTCGACGGCGACGAGGACGCGGTGGTCGATCCGGGCGAGCTCGCCGTCGACCTGCGTCAGCCAGGCGAGGGCGCTGCCCCACGCGTCGGTGACCGCCGGCGCGGGCAGCTCGAGGCCCGGGACGCGGGCCAGCGCATCGGCGAGCAGCCGGACGATCCACCGGTGCGGCGCGCCCGGGTGCTCGCTGCCCGAGAGGCCCTGGAAATCACAGGTGACGATCGTGGTCGCCGTGCCGAGGAAGCTCGGCAACATCGCCAGCAGCGAGGTCTTGCCCATGCGCCGCTGGCCGACGAGGAAGATGACGCCGCGCTGGTTGTCGTCGAGGTCGCGCTCGATGATCGTGATCAGGTCGCGGCGCGCGCGGAACAGCTGCACGGCCTCGGGGTCGTCGGGGTTGAGCGACGGACCGACGACGTAGACGTTCGGCAGCTCCGGGTCGCGCTCGATCTCCCGCGTCAGCGCCCTGCGCCGGGTGGCGATCGCCTGCGCCCACGGCTCGGAGACGTCGTACAGCAGCGTGACCCGCGAATCGTGCCAGGGCGCGGCGAGGTAGGCCCGCTTGAAGTCGTCGATCTGCCTGGCGGCCTTGTCCAGGAGGCCGCGCCGGCGGTGCTGGCTGCCGCCGGCCTCGACTGCCTGCAGGTCGGTCGCCGCAGCAATGAACCGCTGCAGCGGGTCGTCGGCGGAGACCCTCTCCTTCGCCGGGAAGAAGGGGCCGCGCAGCTCGACGACCCGGTGCCAGGCCCCGGCGTCGGCGGCCTGGCGCAGCGCGCGGGCCTGTAGCTCGGCGAAGGCGCGCTGGGCGGGCCGCCATTGGGCGATCGTCGCCGAGGCCTCATCGATCAGCTCGCGCGCGAGGCCGGGGCTGTGCTCGGCGATGCCGAGGAAGACGCGGGTCAAGCCCGGCAGCGGGAAGAAGATCAGGTCGTGGCGGCGGTACGGGAGCCCGCGGATGCGCCGCGGGCCGCGCTCGGGATCCCGGGCCGCCGCGGCGATCGAGCGGGTCTGGAGGGCCTCGATAGCGAAGATCGGGATCCGCATGAGACAGACGAGGAAGGGCGCAATGCCAAGCAAGAGGCCGCCGGAGTCGTCCGAGAGCCCCCCGAGGACGAAGCACAGGCACGACATGCCGCTGACGAACAGAAGGTATCGGCTGTCGTAGGAGACGACAGAGGGCGGCTCCAGTACGCTGCCGAGCGTCAGGCCGAGCGCGGCGCCGAATGTCATGGCGAATGCGGGCTGTCCCGGGGCCGTGAACTCCACGTCGAAGAGCCAAGCTTCGATCAGCTCATGGAACAAGCCATACGTCACCGCGAGCGCCATGCTCAACGGCAGGGCGAACAGCGCCGACGCGAGCCGACCGGCGATCATCACCACGACGAGGCTCACGAAATAGAGGATAGCGAGGACGGAGAGCGCCTTGACGCTCCAGGGCACACCCGCCAGCAGAACGACGGTCACCGACAGCAGAGGGCCCCAGAACAGGAGGAGCGCGGCCTCTCGGAGCAGGAGGCGACGGACACGGGGCTCTCGCCGGCGCGACCAGAGCTGGCCCGTCCACTCGAGGCCCCATCGGTGGAGCAGCTCCGCGAGCTTGATCGGCTGCATGAACAACAGCCAGGCGAGGCGCGCGGTCGAGGGGATGTCCGGAACTTTGGGCTCAGGGTCGGGAGCGAACATAATCCTCCCAGACCTTGCCGTTGAGCGTGTAGCCGGCGGGGGTGTCGACGAGGAGGCCGCGGCGGCACAGATCGGCGGCGTCGCTGCGTTCGCGGGACGTCAGGTCGGTGGCGCCGGCGGCGACGCGCTTGAGCAGCGCCTGCTCGGCGGGGCTGCGCTGCCACCAGGCGTCGCAGATGCCCTCGGCCCAGGCTGGGAGGTCGCGCATCGTCGCTTCGGGGTCGTCCCACTCGGCCTCGCACAGGCGGTAGACGAGGCGCGGGAGGGTGCCGGCGAGGGTGAGGGCGGCGGGGGCGTGGGGCCCGAGGCGGGCGTGCAGGGCGCGCTCGACGATCGCGCGGTCGAGGCCTCCAGCGTAGATCTTCGTCGTGTCGTTGAGAAATTGCGAGGTCAGGCCGACGCGCTGGAACAGCGGGCCGATCGCGGCGCCCGCGACGGAGACCCAGCGGATCTGCCGCGCCTGCACGCGGGCCCGCAGCGCGTTGAAGAAGTCCTCGGTGAAGCCGTGGTCGGGGCGCGCAAGCGCCTCGGCGTCGTCGAGCAGGATCCACACATCGACGAGGTGCTGCAGCGCCCGGACCGCGTCGTCGACGGTCGGGACGGCGTGCCGGCGGTGGAGCTCGGCCTCGACGCGAGCAAGGCGGCCGACGGCGCCGCCGACCCGACGGACGAACGCCTCGGGGGTGGCGCTGGCGAGCTCGCGGGCGCTGAGCAGCGCAACGTCGCGGAGGTCGCCAGCCTCGCGGGCGACCCAGGCCAGCAGCGCGCTGCGCTTCATGCTCGCCTCGCCGAGGATCTCGACGGCGTGCTCGCGTTCGACGGCGTCGAGTAGATCGTTGCAGGCGGTCTCGCGGCCGAGGAGCTCGCCTTCGCCGTCGACCGCGGCGCGCAGTTGCGGGAGCACCTTGTTGCAATCGACGCCCCCGTAGCAGACGACGCGCTCACGCAGCCGCGTCAGTAGATCGACGAGCCGGGGGTTGCTGCGTTCGAGCGCTCGCGGGTCGCTCTGGAAGAAGCACCAGACGACGTCGGGACGGGTGCCGGCGTCGCGCGCGAGCTCGGCGAGCGTCGCGGTGAGCACGTCGTCCCAGCCGCCGTAGCCGACGACGACGAGCGTGACCTCCTGGTAGACGCGGGCGAGCGAGCTGCGCAGGGCGCCACGCTCGACGGTCAGGGTCCCCGGGGTGTGCAGCGTGTCGGCGCGCCACAGGCCGTGGAGGTGGACGACGGCGGTCGATGTGGGGTCGGGCGCGGCGAGCGAGCCGTCGCCGAGGTGCTCTACGGCGTGGGCCTGGCCGCCGGCGGCCCGGATCGCCAGCTCGACCAGGGGATCGAAGTTGGTCGTAAGGACGAGGCGGCCGAAGCGGTCGCGGTCACGGGCGGCGAGCAGGCCGAGCGCCTTGACGGCGGGGCCGAGGTGCCAGCCGTCGGGCGAGCGCTCGAGGCGGGCGAGCGCGTGGACGTCCGCAGTGTCGACGGTCGTGACGGCGGTGCGGGCCCTCAGGACGGCGTCGCGGATCACGGCGTTGGCGGAGGCGGCCCCGTCGACGAGGGCCTTGAGCTGTTCGAACGCGACTTGATAGCGGGCGCCACCGTCACTGGCCGCGTCGAGGGCCCGCTCGAAGCCCTCGGCGGCCCTCCGGGCGGCCTGGCGATCGGCGGCGCTGATGCCTTTGGGCGCGGCGACGCGGGCGCGGATGAGGTCGAGCATCGCGGCCACGCTGGGGACGCCGGGACCGGACCCGATCGGCGCCGTCAGGGCCGAGCCGACGAGGAAGACGATCGGTCGGCCGCCGCCGCGGAGGCGCTGGATCAGCTTGTCGGGCGGGTGGAGGGTCAGCGACACGCAGGGGCATTGTACCGCGCGGGCCGGCGCTGCGGACGATCGTCGCCGACCCGAAGGCCCGCGTCGGCCAGCCGCGCCGCCACGGCGTGCCGGCTGACCCGGCTCCGCGTTCACATCCGCGGCTGACGGCCTGACGAGGACCGCCGCCGCGCCGCACGAACGACCCTCCGGCGCATCGATCTCGACCGCCCGCTCCGCCGCTCCGCCGCATCTGCCCAGGTCCGCCGACCCCCCGACTCACCGCCACCCTCCAGCTATCGCCTCGGCCCGCCGCATGCGCGCGTTCCACCGGGCCGAGGCGGCGGTGACGATAGCGCGTCACACACCAGCGCGCGCCCAGCCTTGGACGTTGACCGCGCGCCTATACCCGGGCGCCCACTGGCGCGGGACGGTGAGCTCGGCCGCCGGGGGCCAGACTATCGACATGGAGCGGGTCAGCCTCGAGGAGACGCTCATCGTGCGGCAGGTATACAGCAATACGCAGGCCTGGCAGGCTAGCGCCTCAAGTACGAGTACAGGCTGAGCCACCGCAGCATCACGCGCCCCCGAGATTCCGAACCCGCAGTCCCCGCACCTCACGGCGTTACGAGTCGAGCTGAGGCTCAGCATTCGACAACTCCATCATCGTGTTCTCTAGCGCCCTTAGCGCCTCGGACTTCCAGCGGCCGATGGTCGCGGCCGGAATCGTCGAGTCGGCGCTGGAGAGGATCGTAGCGATCTCGGCTTGGGTGAGGCCCTCCCAGTGGCTCAGCTCAAGGACGAGTTGATAGCGGAGCGGAAGCAGCCGCATGGCCTTCATGAGCAAGCGCGCCTCTTCCTTTTGCCCAAGCTCATACTCGGGATCGTCGAAAATACTGGTCTCGGTATCTACCGATATGTCGTTATACTGCAGATGCACTTCTTCCTTTCTTGCACGTCTACGTAAGTACTCCAAGAATACACGGTACGCGATCCCGAGGAGGAATGCTCGCACAGATCCTCGGCCTGTATAGGTCGTCCGCTGACTGCGAATAAAAGTTTCCTGTACTAGGTCCTCAACATCCTGGGCACTCGCAACTCGGCGACGATAGTAACTCTTTATCGGTACACCATAACGGCGATACAATGCCTCCAATGCGCCCGCGTCTCTCGCCTGCCACGCCTCTAGCACGTGCGCGTCGTCGTCGGACGAAATGGCTGAAAGAGGGGCTGTATTGGCTAAGCGCTTGCGAATGTCGAGGGCGCGGGCCAAGAGTTCGCGGGCGCGAGTGTGATCGCCGGTCTGAGATGCGAAGTTGCCGAGCTTTTCCAGTGAGACGGAGAGGTCGCGCCAGGCCGGGGCTGAGTCGGGATCGGCGGCGGCAATGCGCTCCGCGATGTCCAGAGCTCGAGTAAAGAGGTCCCGAGCACGGGCGAGGTTGTCAGCTTGAGCCTCAACGTCCCCTAAGTTATTAAACGAGATGGCGAGGTCACGCAGGGACCGGGTTGATTCGAGACCGGCGGCAGCCTGATGTTCGGCGATGTCCAGGGAGCGTGCCAAGAGTTCTCGCGCACGGACAAGGTTGCCAACCTTGGCCTCGACGACACCTAGCTTGTCGAGCGACATGTAAAAATCGTGCTGGGCTCGTACTGAGTCGGGGTTGGCGATGGCTAAGCGCTCAAGGATGTCGAGAGATCGGGCTAAGAGTTCTCGGGCGCCAGCGAAGTTGCCGGCCTCGGCATCGACAACACCTAGCTTGTCGAGCGATACAGCGAGGCCGCGCTGTGCCTGGGCGGAATCGTGGTCGACCGCCGCCAAACGCACGGCAATGTCGTGACCGCGTGCAAAAAGGTCGCGTGCGCTAGCGAGGTTGCCGGTCCGGAACTCGACATCGCCGAGCCTGTTGAGCGAGACGGCGAGGTCTCGCTGAGCCCAAACCAAGTCGGGATCGGCCGCGGCTTGGTGTTCGCTAATCTCAATGGCGCGGGTCAAGAGTGCACGGGCGCTGGCGAGGTTGCCGGCCTGAAACTCGACGTCGCCGAGCCTGTTAAGTGAGACGGCGATATTGCGCTGGACCTGGGTGGATTGGGGGTCGACCACGGCCTGGCGTTCGGCGATGTCGAGGGCGCGTGACAAGAGTTTACGAGCGCCAGCGAGGTTGCCGGCCTGGAACTCGACGATACTGAGCTTATCGAGCGATACAGAGAGATCCCGCTGGGCCCGGGCTGAGTCGGGATCGGCGGTGACTAGGTGCTCACGGATGTCGAGGGAGCGCGTTAAAAGTTCTCGCGCGCCAGCGAGGTTGCCCGACTGGACCTCAATGTCACCCAGGTTGTCGAGCGCGACAGAGAGGTCGCGTTGGGTCTGGTCAGAGTCGGTGGTGGCTAGACGTTCCGCGATACTCAGAGAACGGGCGAAGAGGTCTCGCGCACGGGCGAGATTGCCAGCCTGAATCTCAAAGTCGCCGTATCTGTTGAGCGACATGGAGAGGCCGCGCTGGGCCTGGCTTGAATCGGGTTCTGCGATGGCCAAGCGCTCGCGGATTTCGAGGGAACGCGTCAAGAATTCACGGGCCCTGGCGAGTTTGTCGAACTGTACTTCGATGTAGCCCAGGTTGTCGAGCGAGATAGAGAGGTCGTGCTGGGCTTGAGCCGAGTTAGCGGTGGCCAAGTGCTCCGCGATGGCGAGAGCACGCGCGAAGAGGTCACGAGCACGGCCGAGGTTGCCGGCCTGGAGCTCAACGTCGCCGAGCCTGTTGAGCGATATGAAGAGGTCGCGCCGGGCCTGTGCCGAATCGGGATCGGCCCAGGCTAGGCGTTCGGTGATGTCGTGAGAGCGTATGAAGAGTTCGCGGGCAACAGCGAGGTTGACGGCCTGGACCTCGACGGTACCGAGCTTGTCGAGGGATACGGCGAGGTCACGCCGTGCCTGGGCCGAGTCGGGGTCGGCCCCGGCCAAACGCTCACCGATGTCGTGAGCGCGGGCGTAATAGTCGCGCGCGCTAGCAAGGTTGCCGGCCTGGAACTCAACGTCGCCAAGCCTGTTGAGTGAGACGGTGAGGTCGCGCTGGGCCCGGGACGAGTCGGGAGTGGCCGCAGCTTGGCGTTCGCGTATATCAAGGGCTCGAGTCAAAAAATCGCGGGCAACGGCGGCGTTGCCCAACTGGGCCTCGATGACACCGAGCTTGTCGAGTGAGACGGTTAGGTCCTGCTGGGCCTGGGTTGAGTCGGGATCGACCGCGATCAGACGTTCGCCGATGTGGAGGGCTCGGGCCAGAAGGTCACGGGCACGGGCATGGCTACCAGTCTGGAACTCGACGTCGCCGAGCCTGTTGAGTGAGACGGTGAGGTCACGCTGAGCCCGGACTGAGTCAGGGTCGACGGTGGCAAGGCGCTCGCTAATGTCGAAGGCGCGGATCAAGAGTTCACGGGCGCCGGCAATATTGCCGACCTGGACCTCGACATCGCTGAGCCTGTTGAGAGAGACGGAGAGGTCTTGCCGGGCCTGGACTGAGTCGGGGCTCGTCTGCATGCGCATCTCGGCGATGTTGACCGCGCGGCGCCCGGCCACGAGCGAGGTTCTAGTGTCGCCTCGTAGCAGCAGGAAGTTACTGAGGTCGCTGAGGGTCCGGGATAGCTGAGCGCCGGCAACAATTAAGCACTCGGTCCGCTCACTCAAGGCAAGGAGCTGATCAGCGACGACGGGGACAGTGCTTACACGCGGTTCATGCGGGTCATACAAAAACAGAGCGCAGATCCATTCTACCACCGCCGCGGCGAGGGCCAAACGTCGTTCGTCGTCGAGCGCAGCTCGGGTTACGATCTGAATGAGGCGATGGATGCGGACAAGGTCGTTCTCAAGTTCGATGAGGGAATAACGCCGGAGGACGGCGAGGGCCTTGTCAAGATTTGGCCGCCAGACGGCGAGGGAATGTAAGGTTTCGGGAAGCTTGTCTGGCCGTACGGACAGAAGACCAATGGGAAAACCGTCTGAATTGAGGAAAGAGAGGAACTCGAGAAGGGCGACGGCTGAGGCGCTCTCCGCCTGGATAGCGAGGTAGCTGGGTAGCCAGGTGCGAGCGACGGTGTCGCTAGTTAGATCGGTGACGAGGCCGACACCGTTACGCCGAAATAGATCGAGGTAGTCGGCGAAGTTGCCGTGAGTAGCTTCAAGATAAGCGGCGGCCTGAACAAGGGCAAGGGGGAGGTTACCCAAAGCGTGGGCGAGTTCGGTGGCATGGCCGTCATCGGGGCGTCCACTGCGCGCCAGGAGGATCTCGCGGGCTGCGTCAGATGCGGGGGCAGCGATCTCAATGGGCATAACGGCGTCTCGCCAGGCGGTGGCACGAGACGTAATGAGGACATGGCCGCAGCCGAGGTGGACAACCTCGTCAAGGAATTGTCCCGGCTCGTCGACGCTGTCGACGATGATAAGCCAGCGGCCATTGGAGCGCAGAAAGACGCGTGCTGCTTCGGCAGCATGGTCGAGATCATCGTCGGCGCGGGCGACACCAAGGGCTAGCGCGAGTTCGGAAAAATCCTCGGTGATACGATGGGGGTTGGTCCACCAGCGGAGATCATAGTTAGCAGCGCGGGTATGGGCGTATTCGATGGCCAGGCAAGTCTTGCCGATGCCGCCAAGGCCAGTGATAACTTGGACGACCGTGTTGGCATTTTTTCGGGTGAAAGCATCGTCGATCGCGGCGAGTTCCTGCTCACGGCCGGAGAAGTAGCGGGGACGAGTCGGGATGTTGGAGAGGGTGTGGCGGATGGGACCGAGACTATTGGCAATCCGATTGGACCGATCTGTCGTCTGGCTCTGCTCGTAAAGGTCAACCTGGGCGTCGATGCCTGCGGCGCGGAGGTGGTTCGCGGGTGCGAGGATCGCGGCGCGATGACTGCGCGTAGGGTCGCTCTGGTGAGGCGGAGACGCGACCGCGTTCGAAGCATCAGAGATGTTGCTGTTTGAACCACGCTTCAGATGCACAAACCGTCGAAGCCCGGGGTCGAGGACGGTGAGTACACCTACGCGTGCGCGAAGATCAATAATCTGGAGCGAGCGTCCGGCGCGCGTTCCCGCCGTCAACATCGATCGTGGTACTTGCCCGCGAATGAAGCCGAGCCAACCCCGGAGCGAGTCTTGCGAGAACCTGTCCTCATCATCATGCCGTATCTCGCGAGCCAGCCCTACCATGAAGAGTTCGGCGGCCTCGACCTCCGTGTCAAGGAGTCCGAATTCATTGCGACTCCGTCTCACTTCGGCCAGCAATCGATCGAACGCGAGCACCTCGAGGTGCCACGCCTCGGGAGCCATCTCGCTATTCCAGTGCCACCGACGGATGACCGCCAGTGCCTGATGCGCTAGCTCCTCGTCTAAGAATCGCTGACGCATCACCTCCACATGCTTCGAACCGATCGATCGTGCGCCGCTCAGCGTGGTCACCAGCCTCGGATCACTCCAGAGATCGAGCTCATCTCCGACGTTTGACTCTCCAAGGGGTAGAAGGAGCCGGAGCGCACGGACGAGGCCGTGTTCCATCTGCATCGCCGGTGACGCCAGCGCAAGGAGGCGTTCAAGGCTAGTGACCCCGCCGATCGTCTGATCGTAAGGCAGCGGATACTCCCACGGGATCGCACCCCAGAGATCCGCAAGACGATGCTCCCAGCGAACACGAGATGCTGGCACCAACGCGACCAAGCATCGTCCTGCCTCCCGAAGAGCGCGCCCGAGTGTCCGCCAGGCGCGACGCTCGCGCGCGTTTCCGTGGAAGCCGAGGTCGCCTAGTACGAGGAGCGGTAGGTCGAGTTCCCCGGGTTCGTGAAAGTTACGCAGACGTCGCCCTTCATCGAGAAGTGGGCCATCGGGGCCGTCGAGGAGAAACCGCAACCGGATACCGTCACGGCCAACCTCCCTGCGAATACGAGCGACAATGTCATGTTGATCGTCCCTCACAGGGACGAGACGTCGCTGATGATCGACTATCACGACGACGCGGCTCCAGGACCGACGCCGTTGACGAGGAATGCGCCCAATGAACTGGGCCCGTGTCCATAGTCGTATTAATTCTTGGACATCAATCGCTCGCCCGGTCATGGCGCGGGTGAGTGCGCGCTGAATGAGTGGGCCGAGGCGACGCCAAGGGGTGAGGGTTGATCGCATCGGCGGCACGGCGGTGCTCCGCGCGTCCGCTTGCTTGGCGACAGCCCATTCCTCCTCTTCCTCGATCGTACGCTCGAGGGTAGTCTGAGCCGCGTCGTCGTAGAACTCGATATCATTGGTTGGCGGAAGCGCACTCGAAGCGACCTCACCATTTTCGGCCAAAGTCTTATTTCTCTCCAGCGCTTCCTTCATCCGACGCCAGAGGATTGAACTCGCCTCCGCTTCGCTACTGCTAGTGCTTTGCGGCCTGATCCCGAAAAATCGAAGACCGAGGCTCGCAGCGAGCCTCCTCCGGGTCTCGTCGTCGAACCCGTCAAAATGAACTAGCGCTCGAACCAGGTCGGCTCGCGAAGTGAGGGGTGGCCGCCTGGTCATCGCCCGTCCATCACGTTATCCGCGAGATGCTTCTCGAACACAGCCTTCCGGATCTCCTGCAGGCTGACCGCTTCTCCAAGTGCGTCGAGGGCACGGAGGAGATCAATGTATTCAGCAAGCCCGGGGGGCGGCTGTCGCAGTTCCTGAGCTTTCGCTCGGTCCTCCAGAAGAGCCTCCGTCGCTTCCTCGAGGAGCCCAAGGACCGGCCGCCCTTCGAAGTGCGCCGCGCCCCGCCGCATCAACCATGTGCGAAGTTCCTCCTCTGGACTGGGGAGGTTGAGCTCAAGAACAACGCAGCGGCGCACGAAAGCGCTCGGCAACTCGCGCTCCTCGTTGGTCGTGATCACGATGAGCGGCACCGGACACTCGCCGCCGTGGAGCGACACCATCGCACGCTCGAGGACGCTGAAGGTCCCCTGCCCTAATGCCTCGAGGAGGCCGTTCGGGACCGAAGGGTCCGCCTTATCGATCTCGTCGATCAGGACTACGTGGCCGTGCTCGTTTGCCGAAGCGGCCTCCACATCGCCGATCTCGGTACGCTCATCAGAAGACGAGGTAGTGCCCCGCTCGATGCCACGGATGCGATACACCTCTGCTTGTGTTGCCGCCCCACGTGGGTCGAAGGCTCGCCAGAGCGGCCCCGGGCGTACGAAGCCCATCACGTCGAGTCCCTCGCGAACGATTGCGGCGGTGAGAGTGCCCGGGTGGAGTGCCCCGACGACTTGGGCATGTGCGAGCCGTTCGACCGCGTCGAAAGTATAGAAAAGGTCGGCGACCTCGGTGTGGGCGTCGACGACCTTCGCCACGAAGTCCCACCCCAGCACCGCGGCCGCAGCCCGCGCTAGCTGGCTCTTGCCCGTCCCAGGCACTCCACGGACCAGGAGCGGCCGCCCGGCGCCGATGGCCGCCATCAACGCGAAGATGCTCTCTTGTTCAAAGACATGTACCGTCTTCGGGAGGCAAGCCGTCCCGTCTTTGTTCTTCGTAGCGTCGATCTTGACGACCTGATCAATCTTTTCACGGAGCCGGAGCGCCGTACTAGCTGTGCCTGTCATCGCTTCTCCCTATCTTCGTAGAGGCTGCGCACGCTCATCAGCGCGCCGTCGAGCGCGCTCCACTTTCCCTGTCGAGCAACGATTTGGAGTTCCTGGAGGAAACCCTTGACCAGCCGTCGCGTTTCCTCGGTCAAAGCCCCGCTCTCCCCGTCGACCACAACATCGACATAACGCGGGCAGAATCGGGGACCAGGCGTCCCCTCCGGAGTCCGGGCTGTGAAACGCTGGAGTTGTTCATTGATCACCGCTGCAAGCCCCTCGATACCACCGTAGTGCCTCGGATCGGAAGGCAAGCCGATCTCCCTGGCCACTAATTGGATGAACTCCTGGGCGATCGACAACGGCTCCCGGTGCAGTACGGGGCCGAAGACGGGCTCGGCGATCCGGCCGCGACCGACCAAGTCTCCGTCACGCCACTCTAGGAAGGAGCGATGACCACCTTCACGCGCTACCATGATGTCGAGGGAGGCCGGATAAAGCGTCTCCACCTCGAGATCGATGTCTCCTCGGCTGGGCGTCGCGGTGACGTCCTGACTGCCCGAGGGTGCCAGATGCTCGACGATCTCGCAGGCTACGGCTAGCCCAGCGCGTGAGTGCTGGGGGTGCTCGCGTCCCAGTTGGGCCATGGCGAGCTCGAGGTGAGCGAAGACCTCACGGAGACCTGCACATGTCGAACCTCGCCGTACCAACGCTTGGGCTACCCCCACGACCACGGAGAGGTCGGGCGATGATCCGAGATACGTCGGCCGTCCCAGGATTGACGCCAGCGCCCGCCCACTCGCATCCTTGCCAAGGATGGCCCGCAGTTCTTCCTCCACGTCGAGCGGCGACGACACTGGTGACGGGACGCGAGGAGCAGTCTTTCCGACGCACGTTCCCCCGGCTCGAGTAACGACATTGCGGAGGAAGCGGCACAGTACCTCCGCCGAAGCGCGGGCGGCGAAGGGTTTGTAGCCGTCGCGCTTGGCGGTGTCGGCGTGATCCATCACGCCCTTGACGACGGCGAAACGTAGGCCGCGATCGTGGGCGATACGGCCGAGGGCTGCGGCTTCCATCTCGACGGCAAGTGCCTTTCGCATGCCGCCATTTTCGAGACGGCGCCAGACCTCGCCACTGGCCTCGACTGCGTTACCGCTGCCCATAGGGGCTACATGGATATGGAAAGGAAGGGCAGTCGGATGGACGGAGACGATGCCGCCAGCAAGAACGCGACGCCGCTGGAGCTGGTCCGTCCCCTTCTCGGTTAGCAGGAAGATCTCGCCCTTGAGGGTGATGAGATCCTCGTCGAGGAGGACTCTAAGTCGTTCCTCTCGGAGCGTGCTTGGGATGAATCGGTGGAAGGCTGTGACCTTTAGTGGATCACGTCCGGCACTCACCTGGTCGAGGAGCCACCACTTCCAGATCTCGCCGTCCATTTCCTGATAACCGTGGAGACCTTTTGCAGCACCGGCCATGTCCTGGGCGACGTGTAGCCAATCTGCACGGAGCGCATCGATCCAGAAGTCGCCCTGGAAGCCACCTTGACGGAGCTTGCCTTCGTCGTGCTGGAAGAGGCGGTCGGCGAGCACTACGTCGCCGAGCTCAGTGTCGCTGGGGTGGCCTGCACAGACGCCGCACATCGCCAGGCAATCGGGCTTCAAGTGCTCAATGAGGCGGGTTGCGAGCGTGGCAGTCGCGGCCATGCCCATCTTGGTTGGGCGGGCTGCGGTGACCCTGATTGGGCCGTCGCGTCCTACAAGGACAGCGTGGTGCAGGGGCGGGTCTCCGTCTACACGCGTCCAGGCGTGCTGTACGCCATCGGTGACCTCGAGGAGAGCATCGAGCTCATCCTTGAGAGCGGTGAGGACGAGTACGAGCATGAGTGGGATGATACCCAAGGCTCAGCGGCGCATGGGACGATCCTACCCCCGGATCACGCTGGTACCGAGGCAGCTGAACCTCCACGAATGAGGACTATTCGATCCTCACTCAACCGCTGAGCGGGCACGCCCGGCGCGTTGCCAGCCTGTTGCCAAAACTGCGGCATGACGCGCCGCGCAGCGGCGAAGGTCCCTTCTCAGATCGCCCCTATTCACGAGAATTCGGCCGGTTGGCGGAAGTGGGGGCGGTCTGGGAGAGGGACGATGTTTCCGAATCGCGGTTGGCCGTCGGCCGCTTCACGACCGAAGCCGGTCGATCGCCGCCCGGCAGTGTGCCTCGGTCGCGTGGACGTAGACCTGGGTCGTCGCCAGCTTCGAGTGCCCGAGGAGTTCCATGACGACGTGGGCGCCGGCGCCGCTGAGCATCAGCCGCGAGCCGAAGCAGTGCCTTAGGGCGTGCGGCCCGTGGATGGGGACGCCGGCGTACTTGGCGACCCGCTCCAAGGCGTGCCGGACGTCGTCCGAGTTCATGTCCCGGCCGTCCTCGTGGGCGAGCACCCGCGGGCCCTGGGAGCGCTTGCGATGCGCCTTCAGGGCGACCTCCAAGCGGGCCGACATCGGCAGCCGCCGCTCCTTCCCCGACTTCGTCGGCCCTTCCTTGCCGCGGTAGAGGTTCCGCCGCACATGGACCTCGCCGGCCTTCGGGTCGACGTCGATCCAGCGCAGCGCGCACACCTCCCCCACCCTGAGCCCGCCCTCGCCGGTCAGCAGGATGAACAGCTCGACGGTCGGCGAGAACGTCCGGGCGCTCTCGAGGAGTTGCTCGAGCTCCTCGGGCGTGTACCACCGGGACTTGCGCTGGACCGGCAGGCGGGTGAACTCGGGGATCTCAAGCTTGTAGCGGGCCGGCGCGCTGCGGAGAATGCTGAGGACAGTGTCGAGGATGTTGTTGACCGTCCCAGCGCCGAAGAGCACGCGCTCTCGCTTGATCTTCTCGAACGTCTCGGCGGTGACTTGGTCGAGGCGGAGGTCGCCGATCAGCGGCAGCACGTGGCAGCGCAGCTTGGTCTCTTTGGCGACCAGGGTCGACGGCCGCTGCCGCTGGGCGCGGGCCGCTGCGAGCCACTCGGGACCGTACTCTGCGAAGGTCGGCACCCGCGTGGGCGCTGGCCCGGCCGGCTTCGGCGGCCCGTTGCGCAGGACCTCCTGCAGGCGACGCAGCCCGATCTGCCGCGCAGCGGTCGCAGAGGTGGCTCCGCGGGCTTTTCGGCGCTCGCGGTACACGGTCCCGTCCGGCATGGTCAGCCGGAAGTCATACTGGAAGTGACGCTCTCCCTTCTCGGAGACGCGCTCGAACACGTTCAACTCGGACATGATACTTGCCCTCCATGGTCGCGCAGGAGCCCGCGCGAAGGTGATCCGGGCGAAAAATCCGTTCCCAATACGTTCCCGGACCACGGCAAACTCGGGGCTCCGGACGGGTACTCCGGGGACCGGCCGGACGACCGGAAAGCCTCGCAGTTTCGAACAGATACCCCGTGCGACCGCCCAGGCGTGAAGCTCCGGCGCGTGGGCGCCGAGATCAGCCTCAACTATGCCGACGACACCGTCGAGTACGGCAGCTACCTGGCCAGCTTCCTCGGCCTCGGCGACAATTACGCGCCCGGCTCCGAGCCGAACGCGATCGACGGCGACCTCGCCACGCACACCACCATGGGCAACAACGTCGACGAGCCGGACAAGCGCCTGCGGGTGACGCTCGGCTTCAAGTCCTCGCTGATGCCCGGCTGAGCGGCCCGCGCCCGGGACCGCGGGCCGGCGCCGCTGCGAGGTCTCAGGCGCAGCCGCCTGGGCCGCACGCGCCGGCCTCGTCGACCTCGTTCTCGTCGCGCCCGCCACGGGCGACCCAGGCGGCCTGCAGCGCGGCCCGCAGCGACGCGGCCGGGTGCGCGCCCGAGACCGCGTGGCTGCCGGCGAGCACGAAGAACGGCACGCCGCGCACACCGATCGCCTGGGCCTCGGCCTCGTCGGCGCGCACCTCGGCGGTCAGCTCGTCGCTGGCCAGCACCTGCTCGACGCGGGCGGGGTCGAGGCCGACCTCCCCGGCGAGCCGGGCGAGCACACCGGGCTCGTTGAGGGCCGCCCCCTCGCTGAAATAGGCGCGAAACAGGCGCTCCTTGAGCGCGTCCTGCTTGCCCTCCGCGCGGGCGAGGTGGAGCAGGCGGTGGGCGTCCAGGGTGTTGCCGGAGCGCAACCGGTCGAAGCGCAGCTCGAGGCCGTCGGCGGCGGCGGTGGCGGTCATGCGGTCGAGCATGGCCTCGGCCTCGGGCACGCTGGTGCCGTACTTGCGGGCGAGGCGGGCGGCGGTGGACACGGCGGCGTCGAGGACCTTCGGCGCGCGCGGGTCGAGCTCGAAGCTCCGCCACACGAGCTCGACGGGGTGCGGGAACTGGGCGAGGGCGGCCTCGAGCCGGCGCTTGCCGACATAACACCAGGGGCAGGCGATGTCGGACCACACGTCGATGCGGAGCGGTTGCATGGGCGACAAGGCTACGGCCGCGGGCCGGCGCGCGCCACCGCTTGCGAGGTCACGACGGCTCACGCGGGCCCGGTGTCAGATGGATCCCGGGGCCGGGTCCGTGGGCGGATACCTGGGCGCCGGGGCCCTGGCTTCGATGTGGGGCGGGGCGCGGAGGGATGGGCCGGAGGACGGGGGCCGCGAAGATGGGTCCCGCGCGACGGCGGTGCCCCCCCATCGACCGTGCTCGGCAGCGCCAATCAGCTGGCTGTTGTCGCGTGGCCCCCGGGCGCCGTCGCGATGTGGGGCGCGCTGCGCTGCCTGTGCGCGCTCGACGGGGACCCCCCCGCCTGCGTCCCATTTCAGCGGCCCTCGTCCTCCGTGCGAACATCGTCTGCGCCCCGCTCGAGCGGCACGCAGCATTCGCGTGGCGCGGTCACCGTCTCGCGATCGGCCCACGGATGTGCATACTCGCCGGACGCGAGCTCGAGGCGCGCCGTCGTAATGATGGCACCACATCGGGCCCGCCTCACGCGCTCGCCCGATACGGTCCCCGGAACGAGCGCTATTCTCATCGTCGTCCGCGCGCTCCGATGACTGCGCCACGCGAATGCTGCGTGGTCCCGGAGCGGGGCGCAGACCGGTGCCCGCACGGAGGACGAGGGCCGCTGAAATGGGACGCAGGCGGGGGGGTCCCCGTCGAGCGCGCGCAGGCAGCGCTGTGCCCCACACATCGCGATGGCCCCCGAGGCCCACGCCACCACAGCCAGCTGATTGGCGCTGCCGAGCACGGTCGATGGGGGGGCACCGCCGTCGCGCGGGACCCATCTTCGCGGCCCCCGTCCTCCGGCCCACCCCTCCACGCCCCGCCCCCCCATCGAAGCCAGGGCCGGCCGATTCACTCGGCGATGATGTGCGTGCTCAGCAGGTCGCAGAACACCGCGTCGAAGCTCCCGCTCATCGGCGCCTCATCAGGAATTTGCTGGATCTCGCCCTGCAAGCGCGGCGGGTCGGCGGGATCGACCGCGTCCCAGGTGCCCTTGTGCCCGGTGATGTCGAGGAGGGCCGTGACCTGAGCGGCCTTGCCGTCGGCGACGATCGAGAAGGTCGCGCCATGATCCACGCCGAACCAGAACGGGTTTCGCGCCGTGAACTCCTGGTTCGGCGAGACATCCGCGGCGGGCCCGGTGGTGACCTGAAAGTTCTCGGACAGCTCCTTGAAGGCGACGTCGCTGTCGGCCTCCTCGTCGAGGAACAGCAGCCGGACCCCGAAGACCTGGCCGTTGACCTCGGTGTACCCGAAGTAGGCGCGGGTCGAGAGGAACGGGTCCTGCTTGCTGTTGCCCTCGACCTTGGTGCCGGGCGGCGCGACCTTGGTGCAGCCCCCTCCCCACAGGCCCTCGGGCACCTCCGCCGGGTCCGGCGGATCGGGCACGTCGGTGGTGCTGGACGCGCTCGGGTCGACACTCGTCGTGCTCGTCGTGCTCGGGTCGGGCGGGTCGCCCGTGGTCGTCGTGCCGGGGTCGACCGGGCCGGTCGTGGACGTCGTCGTGCCGGGGTCGACCGGGCCGGTCGTGGCCGTCGTCGTCGTCGTCGTCGCCGTCGTCGTCGTCCCCGAGGTCATCGGCGGCCCGTCCGTGACCGGCGCGGCCGAGCTGTCGCCGCTGCCCGCATCGCCGCCCTCGCTGTCGAGGGGGCGCGACGAGCAGGCGAGCTGCGCGAGGGCGACGAACGCGAGGCACACCGGGGCACGACAGGAGAAGATCAAGGACATCCACGGATGGTACATCAATGACGCGCCCATGGCACCGGCGCTCTCTGGTAGCGTCGACGGGTGAGCGACGCAGCGATCGGCCGGGCCCGCCTGCGCACGCGCGCGGGGCTGCTGCTCGCGCTCGGCGCCTTCATCCTCGTCAGCCCGGCGTACCGCGTGCTCGGCGGCCGCAGCCCGTATCTGCGGGACTGGATGCTCTATCGCGACGTCGGCGTCGGCCTGGTCGAGGCGCGGTTCACCCGCCGCGACGCCGACGGCCGCGAGCGCCCGGTCGACCGCTTCGCCGCGCTCGGCCTGCGCCGCGGTGCGAGCGCCCCCCGGACGCTGACGCACATCACCGGCGAGGCCGGCCTGCACCGCGTATGCACGCAGCTGTGCGCCGCGCTCGGCCCCGGCGCCGACCTGCGGGTGTACGCCCGCATCGCCACGACCGCGGGCTGGGCCGAGCTCGACCACGGCGAGCGCGACCGCTGCCGGCCCGGCCCGCCGACGCCGGTGCGCCCCGACGCCCGCCCGCGGAGGCTGCATGACTGACCTGCTGACGCGCGAGGCCTCGACGCGCAGCGCGGCGCTGCTGCGGATCGCCATCGTCCTGCTGCTGTGGACCCGCTGGGCCGCCGAGCTCACATTCGCGGCCACGCCGAGCGCCGCGCTGTCGCTGCTGTTCTTCGCGGCCACGGCGTGCCTGCTGGTCGGCCTGTGGACCCGCGTCGCCGCGGTGGCGACCGCGCTCGCCGCCTCGATCCTGTACTTCTGGTTCGGCGCCCACCTCGGCCACCACGCGTGGATCCACCACCATCATTACCTGCTCGTCAGCGCCGCGTGGATCTGCGCGCTGACGCCGTGCGGGCGGTCGTTCGCCGTCGACGCGCGCGCCGGTCGGCCGGAGCGCGGCCCGGTGTGGGCGCTGCGCCTGTACACGATCCAGCTGGCCGCCGTGTACCTGTGGAGCGGCGTCGACAAGCTCTCGCCCGCGTTCCTCTCGGGGGCCCGGCTCGAGCAGATAGCGATGGACCTGTACTTCGGCTCCGACCCGCCGGCGTGGCACGCGCTGGCCGTCGCCGCCGCCTGGGTGGTCACGCTGCTCGAGCTCGCGCTCGGGCTCGCCTTCCTGCTCGGCAAGACGCCGCGCTGGCTGCTGCTGGCGGGCGTCGGCCTGCACGCCGCGCTGTATCTGTGCCTGCCGGTCGCGACCTTCTCGGCGACGATGATATGTCTATACCTGGCCGCCCTCGACCCCGACGCCGTGCATCGCGGCCTGGACCCGGCGAGCGCGCCGCGTGCAGCGGCGAAATAGTGGCGATAGACTGACCGGCACCAACGACATGATCGATTATCCCGGGCCGAATCAGCACCTGGTCGCCCTCGGCAACCTGAATGTCCTGCTCAATTTGCTGGCCATCAAGAACCCCTCGGCGAAGCTCCTGCTGGCGAAGATCCTGCCGATGGGGCCGCTCTACGACACCCAGGTGAACCTCTACAACGCCCAGCTCGACGCGATCGCGGCCACCCGCCGGCTGGCGGGGCAGCAGGTGTGGATCGTCGATCACAACACCGCGTTCCCGACCGCGAACCTCCCGGACAGCATCCACCCCGACTGGACCGGCTACGCGAACATGGCCGGGCGCTGGCGCGTCGCCCTCGACGCCCTCGGCTGCTGATCGCGCGCCGCGGTCGACGGGCGAACTGCTCGCTCTCGTCGGCGCCCATGCGCGACCCCACGCGCCGCCGCGGCACGGAGGGTCACGCGCGAGCACGAAGGTCCACGCGCGTGTCGGCGGGGGATCGACCGCGGCGCACGGACGCGCGACCGCCCGCGGACCCGCGACGGCGACCGCGTGATAGTCTGGGCGGGTCTTGCCGATGACAAAGATGGATGTCCAGCTCGCGGCCGCGACGGATCGGCCCGTCCGACGCCCACCGGGCCCCGAGCGCGCGGGGCTGGCGATCGAGCCGCCGCGCTACAGCGTCGACTTCGTCGATCGTCGGTCGGGGCTCGGCGCCGGGCTGAGCGCTCCGGGTGCCCCGGCGCCCGCGGCCGCCGCTGCGGCGAGCCCGGACCCGGCACAGCGCGTGTCCGGGGCCGCGACCCCCGGCGCCCCGGTGCTGCTGCGCCGCCACGCCGGCGCCGGCGAGGCCGCCGTCGATCGGGCCGAGGTCGGCGCCGCGCTCGGCCAGCGGGGTCAAGGCGCGATGCTCCCCGCGGCGCTCCGACAGGACATGGAGGCGCGCTTCAAGGTCCCGCTCCATCGCGTCGGGGTCCACACCAACGCGACCGCGGCCGCGGCCGCTGCCGCGGTCTGCTCGAACGCCTTCACCTGCGGCGACGACATCTTCTTCGCCGCTTCCACCTACGATCCGGCGGGTCACGCGGGGCGGCAGCTCCTCGCGCACGAGCTGGCGCACGTCGTGCAGGGCCGCCAGGGCCGCGTGGCGGCGGGGGCGAGCCCGCGGGTGAGCCGGCCCGACGAGCCGCTCGAGCGCGAGGCCGAGTCGGTCGCGGCGCGCGTCGTCAGCGGCGGCGAGGCCGGCCTCGGCCCCGCCGCATCCACATCATCATCATCATCCGGGGCGCTCATGCGTGACGCCGCCCCGCGCGACGGCCTCGACGCGAGCATGGTCCAGGTCGTCTCGTTCGTGCGCCCGCCGCCGCTGCCGACGAGGATCCTCAAGCCCGGCCACACCTATAAGAACATCCTCGGCGGCGACGAGACGGTCGGCGACGGCAACATCTCGATCTCCTCGGGAGGCTTCACGCTGACGGCCGCCGCCGCGCTGGTCGACGGCGTCGTCCTCAGCGACAAGCCCGAGCCGCGGATCGACGTCGGCTTCATCCAGACCGTCGTCAGCAGCACGCGATCGGCCGTCTACAAGAAGGGCGGTGCGGTCGTCGCCGAGCGCATCCAGGGCGGCCCCACGGCGCCGACCCGCGACGCCCGCGGCGACCGCGACTTCAAGCCGTTTTACTCCGGCTCGCAGGCGCTCAACAACACCTCGCCCGTCGTCGAGATCTCGCTCGGCGACCAGCCGCGCTTCGAGAGCCCGGTCGAGTTCGCGGGCGGCAAGATCGCCGAGACGCGCGGCAAGGACGTCTTCAACACCGCCGTCGGCTTCAAGCGCGGCGACACGATCGTCAAGCTCCATCCCATCGAATGGTCGGTCGACTGGGACGCCAGCCTCGACGGCGCCCAGGACTTCGAAAAGGACGCAAAGGGCGCGGACCAGAACCACGGCTTCACGTCGCGCGACCTCAAGGAGGGCCAGGGCACCTTCATCACCACCGGGCGCAACGCCGTCGAGGTCGCCAACGACACGCCCGACCTCGACGTCTTCCACACCGTCGAGGCCGCGAAGACGCAGAGCGGGTCGACCCTCCTCCGCGCGCTGCTGCCGGCCAGGGCCCACGACCCCGCCACCGCCGCGAACATCGTCGAGGCGCTGCGCCAGAAGACGGTGCTGTTCGACGTCACGCTGAAGTCGGTGAAGAAGGCGAACATGGTGTTCGCCGACAAGGTCGACTGCTGGGCGCAGTGTCACAAGACCTCGGCGACCCACCGCAGGGAGCTCGGCTCGGGCGACAGCGTGACCATCCAGGTCGGCCTGTGGGAGGTCCTCGACCCCGACAAGCTGACGAAGGGCGAGAAGCTCAAGATCTGGGCCGGCGCCGAGGGCCACCTGGGCGGCGACATCGAGCTCCCCTACCCCTTCGTCGGCACCGCCCAGATCGACAGCAGCAGCGGGTCCGCCGGCGTCTACAGGGTGTCCGTCGCGATCTCGGGGTGAGCCCGGGCGGCCCCGGCACACCCCCGCGGCGCGTGCACGCGCCCGAAAACCTCGCGTGACCCGCGTTCGTCGCTGCTCCCGCGCGGCGATCGGTGTACGTTGGACGCCATGACGACACAATACGGGGCCCTCGTGCACGGCCGACGCGTCGGCACCGACGTCGCGTCCACGGTGGAGGCCGGCGCGGTCGAGGGCGGACGCGTCGTCGCGCTGATCGCCGTGCAGGGCGACCTCGCGACACCCTCGCTCGAGAGCGTCAAGGGCGCCTTCGCCCGCCTGGCCCGCGTGACCGACGGCGCCGCCGCGACGCTCGCCAGGGCCACCCCACCGCCGCCCTACGCGTCGGGCGTGAGCGTCGTGCTGCTGTCCGGCGACCTCGCGTATGTGGCCACCACGGGCGGCGCACGCTGCTACCGCGAGCGCGGCGGCGTCCTCGACGAGCTCGCCGCGGGGGTCCACGACACGGCGCCCGGCGACGCCCTCGTCGCCGCGAGCCACGGCAGCTTGCAGGTCGGGCGCGCCTTCTTCACGACGCGGATCGAGCCCGGCGCCGACGCTGCGTTTCGCAACGACGCCCTCGACGCCGCCCTCGCGGCCGCGCTCGCGCCGTACCAGGCGCTCGTCGCCGTGGCCGTCGCGCGCATTCACTGAGGCGCGCGCCCTGCCCCCGCCCCCGGTCGTCGCTCAGCGCGGCGCGACGCCCTGACAATATACGTACTTCATCCCGACGTACTCTCCATCGCGCCAGCTATCGCCCGCCGCCGGGCGTCGCAACGCGCGGCCGCGGCGCGCCTGCTCTCGCCCCGTCAGGGCGCCCGCGCGCGCGCCCATGCGCCGCGTTCGACGAGGTAGCGGACGACCTCCACCGGCACGCGCGGGTGCATGAACGTGCCGACCCGCTGCATGCCGCACTTGACCATCACGCGGATCGACGCGGCGTTGTCCGGGTGGGCGCAGGCGTCGACCGCCGGTTGATCGAGCGCGTCGAAGGCGTGGGCGAGCAGCCTCCGCGCGCCCTCCGTGGCCAGCCCGCTGCCCCACACGTCGCGGCGCAGGCGGTAGCCGAGCTCGAGGATGGCGCCGTCGGCGACGCTCGGGCGCAGATGAAACCAGCCGACGAAGCGGTCGGCCCGATACGCGGCGAGGTAACCATAGGGGGCGTCGTCCCAGGCGAGCATGCGCGGCAGGAGCTCGCGCTCGTAGTCCTCGCGGGTGTTGGGCGCGCCGGTGATGAAGCGCATCACCGCGGGGTCCGCGTCGAGCTCGACCAGGTCGGCCAGGTTCGCCGCGGTCACCCGCCGCAGGTGCAAGCGTTCGCTGTGAAGCTCGAGCGGGGTCGACATCGCTGCTCTATACATCGCGGCGGTCGAGCTGGGCAGCGGCGCTTGCCGGGCCGCGGCGTTCATGGCACCGCCGCGCGATGACGCGCAGCGTTCGAGCCTGGTTGTGCCTGGGACTGCTGGTCGGCTGCGGGGACGACGGGGCCGCGTCGGGGACCGACGGGGCGACGAGCACGGCGACCGCGACCCCGGGCAGCAGTGACCGCGACGGCGCGACGGTCGGGCCGACCACCGGCGAGCCGCCGCCGACGACCGGCCACAGCGGCGGCATCCTCGACCCCAAAGCCCGAGGTTTATATCGAGACGATCTGGCGCTGACGCTCGCGCCGCTGTCTCGCTATATCATCGCTGTATCATCGCTGTATCATCGCCGTATCATCGCGGAGCCGGCTCGCCGAGCGGCGGCGGCGCGATCTGCCAGCTGACGAAGCCGATCGCGATCGCGGGCCCGTGGACGACCAGGAACACGCCGAGCCCGAAGATCACGCCCGCCCCGGCCGTGCTCCCGAGCTGCGGGAACGCGAGCGCGAAGAACAGCTCGCGCACGCCGAGCCCGGCGATCGTGATCGGCACCGCCCCGAGCACCCCCGAGATCGCCAGCAGCAGCACGATGTCGACGGGCGAGAGCCGGAGGTCGAGCGCGAGCGCGACCGTGTACGCCTGCGCGTAGTGCAGGAGCAGCGCGAGCGCGGTGAACACGGCGGCGAGCGCGAGGTGACGCGGCCGCTGGCGGCGCAGGCCGGCGAAGAAGCGATCGAGGCCGTCGCCGGCGGCCCGGCCCGGCGCGACGCGCAACGCCAGCGCCGCGGCCCAGCGCGCCGTCACGGGCACGAACAGCAGCGGCGGCCCGGCGGCCATGAACACGATGCCGAGCCACGTCACGACGATCAGATCGCCGGTGAGCACCGGCGCCAGCGCGCACGCGGCGAGCACCGCGACCGTCAGCGGCACGTACACGTCGCAGCAGCGGTCGATCATCAGCAGCGCGAGGCCGTCCTGGTACGGCATGCCGAGGTCGTGACGCAGGTACTGCAGCCGCAGCAGGTCGCCGACGCGGCCCGGCGTCAGGTGGCCGACGTAGCCGGACGACAGCAGCGACAGCAGCGCCCGCGGCAGCGCGTAGGCGTACCCCCGCGCCGCCAGCAAGGTCCGCCAGCGCAGCGCCTTGAGCGGGTACGCGAGCACCCCGAGCACGACCCCCGCCGTCAGCGGCCCGGCGTCGTCCCACGTCAGCGCGGCGAGCACCGCGTCGAGGTCCTGCAGCTGCAACAACACGACCACCAGCAGCGCGGGCCCGATCAGCCGCACGCCGATCCGCAGCAGCCGCCGCCGGCCAGCACCGGCGGCGGTCCCCGGCCCGGCCTCGGCCTCGCGCTGGACAGGAGCGTCGACCATCCTCGCGCTCCGTTATACGCGGGCTCGCGCGCCTCCCACGGACGACTCGATTCGGACGCTGGACGCCGACCGCGAGCGACGATCACGCGCCGGACCAGCGGCGCACCGCGCTCGCCCCGGCCATGGACTGCGCGGCGGGCTCCCGCTCGGCCCGCGCGCGGGCCCGCAGCCTCGCGCGGACCTTCCAGGCCGCGACCGCGAGCGCCACCAGCACGGGCGTGGTGATGCCGAGCTGGAGCACGCCCCCCGCGAACAGCCCGGCGTCGAGCGCCACGCTCGCGGCGCCGGCCAGCCCGCCGATCGCCAGCATGGCCATGATCGTGCGCCCGCGCAGGGCGGCGACCAGCGCCAGCACCCACAGCCCGAGCGCGGCCAGCTTCAGCCAGCCGGGCACGACCGCCCAGGTCGCGCCGTCGAGCACGCCGAGCAGCGCGTGCGCCTCGACCTGGGCCAGGCTCATCGGGCCGAGCGGCGTCGCTATGGTGGCCGCGGCCGCGTCGCTGCGCCCGATCACCACGACGCGGTCACGGAAGGTGGCCGCGGGGATCTCCCCGGCCGCCACGCGCAGCGCCGACACCGTCGGCAGCCGCGACGTGAAGCGCACCGGCAGCGGCTGCGTGCGCAGCGGCTCGCCGAGCTCCGCGAGCGCGAGCGCCGGGAAGCCGGGGTCGGCCGCGCGCACCAGCGTCCGCCCCGCGAAGGCCTCGATGCCGACGGGCGCCGCGGAGCTGTCCCCGGGGACCTGCTCCGAGGGCCAGATCACGAGCCGCGGCGCGCCGCGGCCGATCGCCGTGGCCAGCGCGACGCGCCGGTCCTCGGGCCAGGGCGGCGCGCCCCAGGCCGCCAGCGTGGCCGCGTCGACGGCGACGTACACGAGCCGCTGCGTGCTGCTGGGGCCCACGAAGCGCCGCGTATAGCCGGCGTGCAGGCTCGCGTCGGCGGCCGGGGCCAGGACCGCGATCAGCCCGGCCGTGGCCGCGACCGCGCCGGCGATGAGGAGGACCTTGTGGATGACGTGTGCGCGCTGCGACATGGCGTGTGTCCGGGCGCCGCGTCACGGCAGCGCGTCGGCGAGCTTCATGGCCCGGGGGGCGCCCCAGCCGGTCGGGTAGTCCCAGCCGACCTTGGCGTCGTAGAGGTCGGTGCCGCCGAGGACCACGTCGCGAAAGCTCGCGCGGACCGCCAGGTCGGTGTAGAGCGTCGGGTTGAGGTATCCGACGGCAGGGAGCCCCTTGCTGGCGCGGTAGCTGTTGACGACCGCGACGAGGCCGGCGAACACCGGGGCGGAGAACGAGGTCCCGCCGTAGGCGCTCCAGCTGCCGAGCCTGCGCACCCAGTAGGCGGTGGCGGGCGAGGCGTTGAGGGCGACGTCGACCATCGCGCGCTTGGTCCCGGGCACGACGCCCTGCTGCCACGCCGGCGTGTTGAACGTCTTGGCGTCGCCCGAGCCCGAGCTCTGCCACGCCGTCTCGGCCAGCACGCCGCCGAGCGGGTCGAGGGTCAAGCGCGTGCCGCCCACGCAGGTCACGTAGGGGCTCGAGCACGGGGTGTCGGGCCGCCCGGAGTCGCCGCTGGCCGAGATCACGGTCATACCGAGCGCGGCGCCCATCAGCGCCGAGTGGTCATACTGATGGCGCAGCGGCTGCGGCTCGGAGTCCTCGCGGTGCGCGAAGGAGTCGGTGAGGACCGAGACCGCGTTGGCCGCGATCGCCTCGTTGAAGACGTACAGCAGCGCCGTGTTGCGCGCGTCCGGGCCCTCGTAGGTGATGACCTCGGCCCCGGGGGCGATCGCCGACGACCACTGGGTGTCGAGGATCGTCTCCGTGATGCGCGTGATCACCGGCTCCATCACCTGCACCCGCTTGGGCGCGGCGCGCGTGATGTTGAACGACTTCCAGAACGTCTGCAGGTCCTTGCCGTGGAACGTCGCCGCCGCGATGACGCCGAGCTTGACGCCCTGGCCGTTGAAGCCGGCCGCGTAGAGGTCGTCGACCTCGTAGGCGCCCGCGATCTGGGCCGGCGAGTACGCGCCGGGGCCCGGCGGGTCGCTGATCACCGCGCCCGCCTCGGCCGGCAGGGCGCCGATGTCGGCGGGCAGGTCGGCCGTCAACAGCCCGGTGGTCCGGTCGGCGACGAACTTCGGCAGCTTGAAGCTCTCGAGCGTGCAGTAGACCTCGAACGGCGGGTTACCCTGCTGCGGGTTCTTGCGCAGGCACACGTGCAGCGTGGTCTGGAAGGTCGCGTTGAAGTCGGCGACGCTGCCGCTGAACGCGATCAGCAGCCGGTTGGAGGCCTCGTAGTTGACCTGCAGGTTGCGCGACACCAGCCACGCCTTGATCAGGTCGAAGTCGGCCTGCGGCGGCGCGTGCCCGGCCATCCACTCCGGGGTCGTCATGTACTTGCGAAAGTCCGGGTGCGCGGGGTCGTAGAGGTCGACGACGCGGGCCTCGAGCGCGACGCGGTCGCGGGTCGGGAACCCGATCAGGGCGCGAAAGCCCGCGTCCGCCGGCGCCACGCCCTGGTCGTCGTAGACCCCCGGCAGCGGGCCCGGCACGCCGTCCGGCTTCGGCGTCGGCACCTGCTCCTCGGGCGGGACGGCGCACAGCGGGTCGCCCTCGCCGCAGCCGGTCGTGCCGTCGCCGCTCGTGTCGTCGCCGGTCGTGTCGTCGCCGCTCGTGTCGCCGGTGGTCGTGGTGCCCGCGCCGGTGGTCGTGGTGCCGTCACCCGTGGTGCCGTCACCCGTGGTCGTCGCGGTCACGTCGACGGTGGTGCTCGTGGTCGAGGGGTCGCCGGTGGTGCCGTCGCCGGTGGTGCCGTCGCCGGTGGTCACGTTCGTCACCGACGAGTCCGGGTTGACCGGGTCGGTCACGAAGGGGTCCTCGGAGGTCGGCGGCGAGCCGCCCGACGACGAGTCCGTGGCCGTGTCGATCGACCCGGAGGAGGACGGCGCGGCCTCGGTCAAACCCCCCGGGGAGTCCTCCGTACAGCTGCTCAGCAGCGCGAGGGTGGTCAGAAGCGGCGTGAGACGATTCGCGGTGGAAAAGTGGGACATGTGACAAATCTCGAGCGCTCACTTTCACGCGAAGAGCAGACGCCAATACGGGGTCTTGCTCGCTGCGCGAGGACGGCGGGCCTGGACGCCGAAACTATGGCCGCCTCCCCGCGCGCCACAGCTGTTGTGGTCCAGCGGCCTCAGGGACGGGGATCCCCGGGGGTGTGGCGACTTGGCCGGGATATCAGCGTGGGAAGCGCTGCAAAATGAGGGCTTTGCCACGCAGTAAGCTCGTTGGCTTCACGAGCATTCACTGTCACTTTCAGGGCCCCGAAAGCCACGTCCCCCGCGAGCTCGTGACCTCTGCGAGCGCCAGACCCGCGAGCGCCGGAGCCGGCAGATCGCCGGCAGCCGACGCGACGGGCGACGCTTGCGCCGCCCGCCGTCGCGAGCAGCAATGGTGGTCCGGCCACCACGCATGGAACGCCGGGCCACATCCGGGCATCCTCGCGGCGCATGACCACCTCGCTCCACGCCATCGCCATCGACACCTTCGTCCACGGGCTCCAGACCCTCGCACACCTGCTCGACCGCGGCGCCGAGAAGCTCGACGCCGAGAAGCTGCCTGAACTTCGACTCGCGCCGGACATGCACCCGCTGGCCCGTCAGGTCCAGTTCGTCTGCCTCCAGGCCCTCGACGCCGCGGCCCGACTCGCCGGTCGGACGCCGCCGACCCCCGAGCCCGCGGAGGAGACGCTCGCGCAGCTGAAGGACCGCATCGCCGCGACCCTCGCGGCGCTGCGGGACATCCCGGCCGGGGCCCTCGTCGGCGGCGAGGACCGCCCCGTCCGCCGGCCGCTCGGCGAGGACCTCACGCTCGAGATGACCGGGTTTCAGTACCTCCGCGACTTCACGCTGCCGAACTTCTACTTCCACCTGGTCACCACGTACGCGATCCTTCGCAGCCACGGCGTCGACCTCGGCAAGCGCGACTACATGGGCCACATCGGCTACGCGCTGCGGCCGCGCACGTGAGCCCCGCCCGCCCGCTTGCCAGCCGCGCGCCGCCGGGTGATGCTGCCGCATGCTCGAGACGGCACGCGGCTGGCTCGCGGAGCTGCGCGCCGGCGCCGACCCGCGGCGCTTCACGTACAGGGCGGACGACGACCCCACGGACGAGCGCGCGCTGCTCCTGCTCGCCCTGCAATACGACCACCGCGAGGCCGACGCGCCGCTGCTGCGCCTGCTCCTCGACGCCGAGCGCGAGGCCCACGAGGACCCCGACGGCTACGGCCTCGAGGACGGCCTGAAGCTGGCCGCGTGGCTGGTCGCGCGGCTGAAGGACCCGGCCGACGTGTTTCGCATGTGGGCGGCGAAGTCCGCCAACTTCGACACCCACTGCGGCTTCGACGGCCAGCATCTGGTCGCCGCCGGGGTCGCCCGCACGCTGGCATACCTGCGCGCGAGCGACGACCCGCGCCGCGACGATATCCTCGAATATCTATTGAATGCCGCCGGCGAGTGTCACTTCAGCGACGACGAGCTCGCGCGGTGGCACGCCGCGCAGGCCTCATGGTTCCCGGCGAACGAGGCCGATGAATCGGTGGTGACGATGCTCGAGCGGGCCCTCGACCTCGCCCCGGAGCACGCGCCGCGCTGGCTCGAGCGCTGGCTCGCGGACCAGCCGCGCAGCGAGCGTACGCTCGTCGACCTGTGCCACTATGCGCTGCGCCTCGGCGACTTCGATCGCGCGGTCGCCACCGCCGAGGAGCTGCTGACGCTCGCCACGGACCGCCTCGCCGCGCGCGAGCGCCTGGCCCGCGTGCTGACCCGCGCCGGCCGCCTCGCGGAGGCCGAGGCCGCGCTGACGCGCCACGCCGACGAGGCCGCGGCCGGTAAGCGCACCGCGTGGGAGCAGCGCATGGCGCTCGAGCGCTGGCTCGACCTCGCCGAGGCCGTCCTCGCGGCCGCGGCCGCCGACGCGCGCGCGGCGGACCCCGCGATCGGCCGCCGCGCGGTGGCCCGCGCCGACGCCCTGCTGACCGCCGGCTTCGGCCACTGCCTCGACAACCTGCGCCGGCTCACCGACTGCGCCGCCGCGCTCGGCGAGGCGGAGATCCACGCGCGCGTCGTCGTCGCCCGCGACGCGGAGGCGGGCGAATGCGACGCGATGATGGCCCGCGTCACGGCGCGGTGACGCGGCCGTTCACGACGCCGGCAGCGACGAATAGGCCGCCGCGATCGCCTCGCGCGCGCCGGACACGAGCGGCGCGCCGTGGCCGACGACGAGGCGATCGAACGGACGGTGACGGTCCCGGACACTTCTTACATCGCCACGAGTGGATCCCCCCCGTCCGACCGTCGGCCCGGTGAGCGCCGCACCGGCCCCGGGCCTGCGCGAGGGCGACGACCTGTCCCGACCTGCGAGCCGCGCAAAGGACCGCCCCTGCCCGCCGGGCCCGAACACCGCGACCTGTCCCGAGAGACATCCCATTCGCGCCGCCCACGATCGCCTGCCGCGGACCCGCATTCGGCAGGCTGGGAGCAGGAATAGTGCTCTTCACGCAGGTGCGGCGATCGAGGCGAGCGCGGGTCAAACCGTGACACGGACAGCGCTTGCATCCCGGCCGATCATGTCTATAAAATATCGGTCGATAACTCCGAGCTCCTTGCTGGTCGCTCGAATCGCAATTGGGAGCTTCGGATGCGAAATACAATAGTTTGGGAAGTTTGGACCCTCGCCCGGGTCGACGAGATCGCCGTGGCTCCGTGTCCGCTTCGCCGGGGGCACCCGTGAGGCCGGGATGCGCGAGATTGCTGGCCGGTTGCCTCGCGGTCGCGCCGCTCGCATGTGTGCACGGCGCCGCGAACATGGTCCGCGGCGGCGTCGTCGGCGGCGTCGGCGGTGGCCTCGAGGCGATGAACGACCCGGCGAACCGGGCGATGCTGCTGCGCCTGCTGCGAGACCCGGACATCAAGGCGGCGGCGCACGACCTGACCGCCGCGCTGACCGGCGGGGCGCTCGACGGGCTCAGCGACGAGGAGCGGCAGGTCAAGCTGAGGGCCGCCAGCGACGCGTACATCCGCACGATCGCCGCGGCGGTCGGCGGGGCGCTCGACGAGGACATCTCGCCGGCGGTGACGCGGGCGGTCCACGACATCGTGGCGGGCGCGGTCGCAGGGGCGCTGCGGCCGGCCAACGTGCGCGCGGCCCAGGGCCTGGTCGACAGCGTCACCCGCAGCACGATCACGGCGTTCACGCAGTCGACGGCGGCGGGCCTGCGCGACGACCTCGGGCCGGCGCTGCACAAGGTGATCGCCGAGGACCTGGGGCCCGCGCTGCAGCACGTGATGGAGCACAACCTCGGGCCGGCGCTGCGCAACGTGGTCGAGAAGGAGCTGCAGCCGGCGCTGGCGTCGGCGCTCGGCGGCGAGGACGGGGGCGCGTCGGGGGTGCTCCTGCGGGCGATGACCAAGCAGATCGTGCTCGGCGTCAACGACGGCATGAGCGAGCTGGGGCTGTCACCGAGCCCGAACGCCAAGGACAACACCGGGCTGTCGTGGCTGACGTACGTCCTCGGCGCGCTGCTGCTGGCGCTGGCGCTGCTGCTGACGCGGATGTACTTCTCGCGCCGGGCCTACCTGCGCGACCGACTGCGCAGCGAGGAGATGCTGGTCAATATCCTGCGCGCGATCAAGACGCCCGAGGTGGCCAATACGGACGCGCCGGCCCGCCTCGACGCGGTCATCGCCCGGGTCCACAAGTCGATGCCGGGGCTCGACACCGACAACGCCTATCTCGCCGCGATCCTCGGCAAGGCGCAGTTGCCGGCGCGCGGCCCGACGAGCTGACGCGGGGGCAACCCTGATACGCTCCGGCGGATGAACCCCGACCACGAGAAGGCGCCCGCGATCGCCCGACGCGACACCGACCAGAGCCTGCGCGTCGAGCGGGAGAAGACGGACGAGGAGCTCACCCAGGATCGGAGCGCCGTCGAGGAGGACTCCGACGCCGTCGTCGGCCGGGCGCGCGACCGGGCCGACGAGGTGCTCCACGCGGCGCGCGACCAGTCCGACCGGGCGATGACGGGTGACCGGGCCCCCCCGAGCGTCCAGGACGACGTCGCCCGCGAGCGGCGCAAGGAGGACGAGCTCCTCGCGGAGGAGCGCGCCCTCGAGGACACACAGCTCGAGCTGGAGCGGGACGAGCGCAAGCGCGCGCTGCAGGAGCTCCTCCGGCTCGAGCGCGAGGCCACGGACCAGAACCTGCGGATCGAGCGGGCCCGCTCGGACCGGTCCCTGTTCTCGCGCGACGATCTTCTGGCGATCGTCAGCCACGACCTGCGCGACCTGCTCGGCGCGATCGCGCTGAACACCACGCTGATCGTGAAAGAGGCGGAGCAGAAGGAGCCCGCCGACTCGATCCTGCGCCGGGCGGAGGGCATCCGACGCGTCACGGCGCGGATGAACCGGCTCATCGGCGACCTGGTCGACATCGCCAGCATCGAGGCCGGCAAGCTCCGCGTCACGCCGAAGCCCGGCGACGCGGCCCCCCTGGCCCGCGAGAGCGTCGAGGCGTTCCAGCCGTCGGCCGCGGCGAAGGGCGTGACGCTCGCGGTCGAGGTGGCCGGCGACGCGCTCGTCGCGACCTTCGACCCGGAGCGGGTGATGCAGGTCCTGGCGAACCTGCTCAGCAACGCGATCAAGTTCACGCCCGCCGGAGGCAGCATCGTCCTCCGCCTCGACCGCCTGCCCAATCAGGTGCGCTTCACCGTCCGCGACACCGGGCCCGGGATCGCCGCCGACGCCCAGAGCGCCGTGTTCATGCGCTTCTGGCAGGCCGACACGGGCGACCGCCGGGGCATGGGGCTCGGCCTCTACATCTCCCGCTGCCTCGTCGAGGCGCAGGGCGGCGTCATCTGGCTCGAGAGCGAGCCCGGACGGGGCAGCACCTTCTGCTTCACCCTCCCCGCCGCCTGACCGGCCGATGACCCCGATGATCGGCACTATCTCCGCTTGCTCGCGACGACGTCGACGGTCACCCCGCGCGCGAGCCCGAGCCGCACCGTCGTGCCCGCGGGCACCTCGATCATCGTGGCATACAGCGATCGGTTGACCCCGCGCACGTCCTGCCCGTCGACCGCGACGATCTCGTCGAGCGGCTGCAGCCCGGCGACCGCGGCCGGTCCCCCGAAGCGAACCGACTTGATCTTGAGGTCGGCGAGCAGCGGATCGGCGCCCGGCTTGCCGGGCACGATCGTGAAGCCCAGGTCGCCCCGCGCCCCGCCGACGGCGATGCGCCGCCGCGCGACCCGGATCGGCGGCAGCTCGATCACCCGCTGGTCCGGCTGCACGTCCACCGAGATCCGCACCGCCCCGAACGGGCTCGGCTGACCCGTCGGCGTCCCGATCGTCACCGAGATCGTGCCGACCGGCAGCCGCGCCAGCTCGAAGCGCCCCTCGGCATCGGTGAGATATCGCGTGTCCGAACCATCGCTCTGCACCGAGCTGCTCGCGACCTCGAGGTCCGGCACCGGCACCCCGGCGAGGTCCAGCACCGTCCCGCGCAGCGTCGTCGCGCCGACCAGCTCGAGGCGCACCCCGGAGCGCTCGTCGCCCGACGCGAACTCCAGCGATTCGGCGTGCGAGCCCTCGCGCGCGCGCACGCGGACCTGATAGTTGCCGTGCGGCAGCCCGCCGAAGCCCCACGCGCCGGCCGTGCCGATGAATTCGTCGCTGCGACGCAGGCCCGTCCGCGTCTCGACCAGATCGATCACGAACGAGTCGGGCGTGCCGCCGCCGTGCAGCGCCACCGTGCCGGTGACCCGCCCGCCGGGCACCAGCGCGAGCGTCGACGCCTCGCCCGGTCTCACGTGCTCACGCCGGGCCTCGCCGCCGCCGATGCGATGGGCCGCCAGCGTATACGTGATCGCGCCCAGCCCCGTGAGCGTGAACTCTCCGGCCGCGTCGGTGAACTGCGGACGCTCGCCGCCGACCCGCCAGAGCCCCGGCAGGCCGTCGTCCGCGCCCCCGCCCTCGGGCCGGGCCTCGACCAGCGCGCCGCTCGCGGGCTTCCCCTCCTCGTCGCGCAGCACGCCGGTGATCGTGCCCGTCGCCGCCGTGGTCGCCAGCTCGACCGCCGTCGTCGCGCCGACGCGAACCACCACCGGCGGGTGGGCCAGCACCGGCAGCGGCGCGCCGCCGATGCGCACGCCGAGCGCGGACTTGCCGACCGCCGCGCTCGCGAAGTAAAACCCGCCGTCGTCGCCCGTGGTCACCTGCTGGGCGCCCCGCGCCGTGCGCAGCGACAGCTCGGCCCCCGCGATCGCCACGCCCTTTCGATCGCGCAGGCTCCCGCGCACCGCGCCCGTGGCCGTCAGCGCGACCCGCAGCCCGGTGACATCGGCGTCGCCGACCTCCACCGTCACCGGCGCGTCGGGCATCGTGCGCTGGGCGTGGGCGACGGGCACGACCTCGTACGTGCCCGCCCGCAGCCCGCGCAGCAGGAAGCGCCCCTCCGCGTCGCTGACCGCCGCGGGCCTGGCCTTGCTGCCCGCCGCCCGCGCCACCAGCGTCGCGCCCACGACCGGAGCGCCGCCCGCGTCGACCAGCGTGCCCGCGATCGTGCGCCCGACCGCGACCTGCCACACCTGCTCGCGCACGTCCTTGTCGCGCACGATCACCAGCGGATAACGATCCGCCGCGACCGCCCCCCGGCACGCGACAGTGACGGTATACGCCCCCGGCAACAATCCACGCACATGCACCAGACCGCCCGGCTCGGTGGTGTCGTGGGCCACGCGCCCGCTCAGCTGCTCGCGCAGCGTCACCGAACCATCGTCACAGACCGCGCCGCCCGCGAGGACGATGCGACCCTCGACGAACACCGCCGGCTTGACCGCCAGCATCAGCGGCCACGACGTCTCGCCGAGCCCGAGCGCCACCTGCTCCGCCGCCATCCCGAAGCCCGTGTCGGTCTCGACCTGCGGCTTGTAGATGCCGGGCGGCAGCCCGTCGAAGTGAAAGTGCCCGGACGCGTCGGTCAGCACCGCCTCGCCGCCCGGGTTCGCGCGCACCCGCGCGCCGTCGACCGGCTCGCGGTCGTCGGCGCGAAACACCTTGCCGCGCAGCACCGACTCCGGCGCCAGATACACCGCGAAGGTGTTGCCCTCGCTCGGCCCGGTCGCGCTGCCCGGGACGTGGCCGACCGCCTGGGCCGCGACCGTCACGCTGCCCGGTCGCACCGACAGCGTATATCTCCCGTCCGCGCCGGAGCGCCCCCACGCGGTCCCGGTGCCGGTCTCCGGCCCGCCGCTCGCGACCCACGCGTCGGCGATCGGGCGCCCTCGCAGGTCCTGGACGACCCCATGGACCTCGACGCCGCCCGGCGCGAGCGTCAGGTCGATGTCCACGGCCTCCGCGCCCGGGCGCAGGTCGACCGCCCGCCGACGCACGCCGGCCTGCATGTGCACGTGGTCGGCCGGCAGATGCCCGGCCGCGCCGGCGCTCACGCGCTGTCGGACCCCGTACAGGTCGTCCAGACGATAGCGGCCCTCGGGCCCCGAGTCGGCGCAGCGCGGGCGCCTGATGTCGTTCGCGCTGACCAGCGTCGAGTCGGCCACGGCGCAGACCATCGCGCCCGCGATCGGCTCGCCCGCCGCATTCGTGACCGTCCCGGCGATCGAGGCGCGCTGCCGGCGACGCTGCTCGGGCGGGGCCTCGGGCGGCTGCAGCGGCGCGCCCATCGGCGCCTCGATCAGCACCCCGCTACCCGCGCCGTCGCCGCTGGGCCCGGACTCCCACTTGAACCACATCGCCCCGGCGATCGGGAGCGTCATCACGAACCCCCCGATCCACTTCCCGTAAGAAAATCGCGCCATGTTCGACTACTCCGGGGTCACGAGGTAGGGGCTGTCGGCCGGCAGGTACGTGTCGTTGGCCGCGCTGCCGGTGCCGGGGTGGCTGAACGTCTCGAACAGCGACAGCGCGACCGCCAGCACCACGGGCCCGAGCACCAGGCCGATCAGGCCGAACACCTGCAATCCGCCGAGGACCGCGAAGAAGATGAACAGCTCGTGGAGCTTGGCGCGCTTGCCGACCAGGCGCGGGCGCAAGAAATTGTCGACCAGGCTGATGACGAACACGCCCCACAGGGTCAGCAGCACCGCCTTGATCCACGACCCGGTGACCGCGAGGTAGATCGCCGCGGGGATCCAGATCACGAACGCGCCGGCGACCGGGATCAGCGACAGGAAGATCATCACCGCGCCCCAGACGATCGCCGAGGACAGGCCGAGCACCGCGAACGCGACGCCGCCGAGGATGCCCTGAATGGTGGCGATCACCAGCACGCCGTTGACGCTCGCGCCGACGACCTCGCGCACGCGCCCGAGGATCATGCGGGTCTCGCGGTTGCGCAGCGGGATCGCGTCGGCCAGCGCCTCGCGCACGATCTTCCCGTCGCGAAACAGGTAGAACATGACGAACACCACGAACAGCGCCTGCACGAACATCATGACGACGTTGCCGACGATGCCGACGGTCCGGCTGGCGATCTCCGCGCTCATCGTCCCGAGCTTGTCGAGGATCGTCACGCGGGCCTGCGCCAGGTCGATGTGCGCGCCGAGCCACTGCATCGCCGGGCCGCTCGCGCGCGACTCGGGGTCGAGGAACTCCGAGAAAGCCTGCTGCACCATCCCGATCGCCGGCACGACCTCACGCACGATCGCCCAGGTCACCAGGCCGAACGGGACGCCGATCACGAACACGACGAACAGGCTCGCCAGCATCGCGCTGAGGTTCGGCTTGCCGGTCCGCCGCAGGATCCACGCGTGCACCGGCGCGAAGGTCAGGGCCAGCACCGCCGCCCATACCAGCACGCTGACGAACGGCTCCAGCATCAGCCAGCACAGGTAGAGCGCGCCCGCCATGAACGCGAGCAGGATCAACCAGCGCGCCTGCTCGCGGCGGTCGAAGGTCTTGTGTTCGATTGTCTCGTCCGGTCCGCCAGTCATCCGTGCACCTGTCACTTCGCGCTCAACACCGATATGATCATCAAGAATTTTCGAGGGTCCGAGGTCGTCCGCGGTCAGGGCGCGGTGACGGTGGCGGCGGCGATGCCGACCGCGGTCTGGGCGAACAGCCGCCCGTTGATCGACGCGCCGGTCCCGAGGTTGATGGCCGTCTTCGCCATCACGATCCCCTCGGCGTGCGCCTTGGCCCCGAGGTCCACCGCGCCCGTGACCTGCCAGAAGATGTTCGCGGGCCCGGCCCCGCCGCTCAGGATCATGTCCCTGTTCGCGCTCATCTCGAGGTCGCCGGTGATCTGGAAGATCCACACCGCGTCGGGCTCGCCCTCGAGCGTGACATCGGTGGGGATCTTCACCGATGTGGTCCACTTGTACAGCCCGGGCAGGAGGGTCAGACCCCCGATCGCGCCAGCGCCGAGATCGAGGAAGTCCGGGTCCTGGCGCCCGGCCGCGTCGGTGTATGCGATGTGCATGTCGGCCACGGCCGCGACCAGGGCGATCGGCGTCGGCGGGTCGTTGTCGGCCGCGTACACGTCACCGATCACCTGCGCGGAGGTCCAGCTCGCGCCGGCCTTCATCAGGTCCAATCCCGTGATGTAGCTCGCCGCCGCGGGACTGAGCCCCAGGTCGCCCGTGATGGCCGAGGTCGGTACGTTCGTGATCGCCGACTCGGCGAGGATGACATACGCGCCGGCCGTGCCGAGGACCACCGGGTCGGGCCCGAGCGAGTGCGGTCCGCCCGTCGACGATGATCCGCCGGTCGACGTCGAGGACGATCCGCCCGTCGTGGACTCGGCGCCTCCGCTGGAGCTCCCGTCGTCGCTCGACCCCGCCTCGCTCCCGGAGCTACCGTCGCCACCGGAGCCGCCGTCGCCACCGGAGCCGCCGTCGCCTTCGGAGGTGGTGGGGCCGCCTCCGGAGGTGGGGCCGCTCGCGGAGCCGCCGTCGCTCCCGGGGCCGCCGTCGCTCCCGGGGCCGGACCCCGACTCCGACCCACCCCCGGTCAGGCCGCCGGATTCGCCGGAGCCCGTCCCCCCGGTACAGGCCGCAGCCAATAAAGCGAGGGGGACGAGGATGACACAGCGTATCATGGACATGTAAGTATTGGATCGGAGCATTGTGACCTCCAACGTGGACAGCACGCCGCGATGAAACCGATAAAGTAGGTGAAACAAAACGTACTGGCGGCGGATGCGCCCAATCGGAGTCGCGAATTGCCAACGTAAGCGTCCATTGACGAATGTACAAGGGCCACGAGAAAACAGTAGAATTGTCAGCGTCGGCCCCTACCGAATCGCCCGCGGCCTCCTACGACGGCTCCGCGTGCGCGCATCTCGGTGGTACGAGTGGCAGGTTCGCGACAGCCTGGTCAGTCTGGGCCGCCGTCCGACGAGTGGTGGGCCGGACTCAGGGCCGACGAGACCACCGGGCGGCCTCGTCGAGCCAGAAGGTAAGGGGCCGGGTGGCCGCGACGTCGAGGCGATCGAGGCCGGTCTGTATCTCATCCACCTGCCCGTGGTCGTCGAGCTCATCACGAGTCACGCCGCGCAGGATCGCGGCCGTACCGTCTGTCCGGACATAAGTGGCATCAAATCGTGCCCTGTCCTGCCCGGGATCCTCGATCTGGATGGTCCCACCGAGGTCGCATTCAAGCGCGGCGGTCTCGACGAGAGCGGGATGTGAGTCCGATGTCTGGGGAGTACCGATCCCTCGCGTATCTTCGCCGACCCCGACCTCCTGCTCGCTATGCTCTCCGGCCGCCAGTCGACGATAGAGGCCACACCGGCCGCGGTGTGATCTACAGGGGTGTACCACCCGGCTCGTGCGTCGCTGCCGGCGCGGCCGTCGTCGCGGGCGCGTCCGCCTGCTCGGCGGCGTCCTCGGCGGGCGGCGGCGGCGAGGCCCGCAGCCAGCCGCCCTCGCCGAGCGTGCGCCAGGCCCAGCGTCCCCAGTCGATCGACTGCCAAGCGACCCACAGCGCCCACAGCACCCACAGCGCGCGCCACAGCGAGGCCGGGATCGAGACGACCCACGCGCCCGGCGTCGCGTCCGCGACGCGGTCGGCGTACCAGCGCAGGAGCCCGTCGTCGGCGCTCCAGTTGTCGACGTGGGTCCAGACCGGGCTCGTCAGCAGCGCCTTGCCGGTCGTCAGGGTCACCAGGATCACGGCGGCGGTCAGCAGCGCGTAGCCGAACTGCAGCGCGTTGTAGCCGGCGTCGCTGGTCATCCGCCGGATCAGCGCCGGGCGCCAGGCGACGAGGAAGAACCACGCGGCGATCAAGGGCACGATGCCGGCGCCGAAGCCGAGGCCGAGGACGAGCCACTTCCACGGCCGCAGCGGCGCGCCGGGGAGCCGCCCGAGCGCCACGGCGAGGAGCGCGAGCGCGCCGAACCACGGCCACAGCCACACGATCGGGCCGTTCGCGCTCCCGCCGGTCCACAGCAGCACGCGGTCCGCGTCGTCGACGAAGTCGACGGCGAGCCGGGCGTTGACCGCGGGGCCGCCGAGCGAGACCGACGGCGCCACGTAGACGGTCTGGACCCCGTCGTCCTGCTTCCACTCGATGTCGACCTCGCTGACGCCCGGCTGGAGCGGCAGGCGCAGCTCCGTCGCGTCGCGGGCCATCGGCACCTCCGCGCCCGCGATCTTGACCGAGCCGAGGTGGGCGCCGGCGGGCAGCGTGACGGTGCGCGTCGTGACGGTCGCGGTGCGCACCGTCATCGCCAGCCGCGCCTCGGTCCCGGCGTCGGCGACCTTGACCCGGAGCATCGCGTCGTCGACGGTGACGAGCGCGCCGTCGATCGGCGGCGGCTGATGGAGCGTCAGCGTCAGCGTCTCGCCCGGCCACGGGTGAAACACCGACGTGCCGGCGTCGACGCGGGTCGGCGGCAGGCCCGTCATCGCGCACTGCCAGGCCTCGGCGCAGGTGACGGTCCAGGTCTCGGTCCAGGGGCTGCCCTGCGGGGCGGTGAGGGCGAGCGTGTCGCGGGTCTCCAGCACCGAGACCCAGCCGACCGTGGCGCCGGCCTGGTCGAGCGAGACGGTCGCTTTCGGATCGCCGACCTTGGTGGTCGCCTCGATCATCTTCTCGCCGGCGAGCAGCGGGACGTGCACGGTGATCGGCGAGGGCCCGTGGTTCTGGCGGGTGACGACCGTGCGCACCGTCCAGCGCGGCCCGATCTCGATCTTGCGGTCCACGCCGAGCCACGGCGGCAGGTCCTGGCTGACGCGATCGCCCCGCGCCGGATCGGCGGCGGCGGCTCCACCGTCCGCCGCGCCGTCGTCGTTCGCCGCCGCGGACCTCGCCGCGGACTCCGCGAGGAAGTGGAGGTTGGCCGCGTGGCCGTCCTCGTCGATGCCCTCGACGACCCACCCCTTCGCCTTGACGTCGACGCGCTTCGGCTCGTCGACGAGCCCGATGTTGAGCTCGTCGACGCCGATCGGGCCGGCGAGCTCGATGATGTGCACGCCCTCGGCGAGGCGCACGAGCACCACGCCGTCGATCGCGATCAGCTCCTCCGCCGGGCGCCGGTCGACGTCGACCGTCTGCGCCATCCAGCCCTCGAACGAGCCCGGGAGCCGGTACACGCCGGGCCCCGCCATGTGCACCTCGGCGCGCAGGCGCAGCGTGCGGGCCGCGACCTCGACGCCGAGCCGCACGACGAGCGCGCAGTCCGGGGCGCACTCGGGCTCCGGCGCCAGCGAGCGCTCGGCGGTCACGCGGCGCTCGAGCTCCTCCAGCAGCTCCGGCGTCGGCGCGGCGCTCGCGACCTGCGACGCGCCGAGCAGCGAGCCGAGCAGCACCGCGACCACGGCGACGACCCGGGCCGCGCCCGCGGTCGCGGTCGGCAGCGCGGGCGCGCGCGGGGTGCGGCCCCAGCCCGCGGACCAGCCGAAGCGCACCAGCGCGAAGCCGACGATCCACAGCGCCAGCGCGCGGAGCAGGGCCAGCGCCTTGCTCGCCGTCGGCGAGAGCAGCCACAGCGAGACGGTCTCGTCCGGCTTGACCGCGTGGTCGATGTCGAGGCTCCACCGCCGGCCCGACCACTCGGGCGTGCCCTCGCCGGTCTGCGGCAACGCGCTCGGCGGCGCCTTCGGGAGGTCGGCGTCGAGCACGTAGCGCTCGTCGGCCGGCGCCGCGTCGCCGCCCTCGCCGCCGTCGCCGGGCGCGAGCACGAAGGGGTAGGTCACCTCGACGCTGCCGCTCTTCGGCGCGGGGAAGGTCCAGCGGCGGACGGCCTGGGCGACGCAGGTCCCGACCGCGGCGTCCTTGAGCGTGGACTCGCCGACGAGCGCGGCGGGGACCTTGCCGTCGGCGCCGATCGTGAAGTTGACGGCGACGCGGCCGCCGAGCGCCGGGTCGCGGGCGAGGCCCTGATTGTAACAGTAGCGGACCTCGTTGATGTGCGCGCGGACGATCCTGCGGATGATGTCGCGGTCGAGCGCGCCGGACACCGTCGCCTGGCCCTGGCGGACCGTCGGCACCGCCGTGCCGCGGCCGCCGAAGCCGACGCCGGCGCCGCGTCCGTAGCCGCTGCCGGTCCCGCCGTCGCCGCCCTTGCCGATGAGTCCGGTGTTGCCGAGGCCGATCGTGCCCTCCCCGGTCCCGCCGCCGCCGCGGCCGGTGCCGACGAGCCCGAGGCCGCCGACGCTGTAGGCCTCGCCGACCTCCTCGCCGCCGACCCCGCCCCACACCTCCGCGCCCTGGCCCATCGCGTCCTTCGGGCCCTTCATCGCGTACAGCCCCGACTTCATCCGCGACGTCGGGCGGCCCATCTTGCCCTCCTCGCCCTTGTGCCGCTGGCCGCCGCCGCCGGCCTCCTCGTCGGTGTGCTCCCAGTCCTCGGGCGGCGGCTCCTCCTCGACGAGCGAGGCCGGGCGCGCCGCGATCAGGTCGCTCTGCGTCGTCGCCAGCGCGAGCGCGAGCACGACCCCGCCGCCGACGAGCACGGTGAGCGCGACCGCGACCCGGTGACCCGCCCCGCGGGTGCGGGCGAGCAGCCACGCGAGGCCGACGAGCACCAGCACCAGCGCCGCGGCGGCGGCCTCGATCTCGGCGATCTGCCCGAGCTGACGCTCGAGGTCGCGGTGAGCGAGCGCCGAGTCGCCGCCCTGCCACACCTCGCGCACGCCGACCGGGACCTGCCAGATCATCCACGCGGTCAACATCGCGGCCCCCGCGAGCCACAGCCACTGCAGCGCCCGCCTGGCCGCGAGCCCGCGATCGCGGCGGAGCAGCGCCGCGAGCACGGTGACGAGCGCCGTCAGGATCATGAGCTCGGCGTAGCCGTCGCCGCTGCGCGTGTAGGCGAGGCCGAGGCCGAGCAGCGCCGCGAGCCCGATCCACGGCGAGACGACGCGGCCGATCAGCACGCACACGCCGAGCAGCAGCAGCAGGTCGAGCGGGCGCCACGACTCGATCCACGTCGACCGCATCGCGCCGGGCCCGCTGGCGCGCAGCACGTCCCAGCCGCGCGGGAGCTCGACGTGGAGCGCGACGCGATCGAAGGGCTCCGACCAGCCGCCGAGCGGGATCGCGGTCGCAGCGTGCGCGCCGCGCCAGGTCGCGCGCAGGTCGAGATCGACGCTGCGCACCTCGACCCCGGACGTCCCGTCGACGCCGGCGGTGACGACCTGCGGCTTGCCGTTGACGATCACGCTGCCGAGCGCCCCGGCGCGGAGGTCGAGGCGGGCGCCGCGGTGCATCCGGCCGCGCACGACGTCGGCCACCGACCAGCCGCCGCCGTCCATGTCGAACCACATCACGCGGTCGAGCTCGAGCTCGTTGGGCGCGCTCTCGGACGCGCCGCGCTGCAGGACCTCGAACGCGAGCGGCGTGCCGACGCCGACGCGAAACGTCGCGCCGCCCTCCCACTCGGCGGGCGCGTGGGTCCGGCTGCGGTCGACCGCCTGGCCGCCGCTGAGCGCGACCTGTCCGAGCGCCGCCTCGCCGACCGCCGCGGGCTTCCACACCCAGACCTCGTCGGCGGGCCACGGCTCCGCGAGCGCGGGCGGGCCGAGGGTCTCGAGCTGACGCGGCAGCGCGGCCTCGAGAGTGACCGTGTGGCTGCCCGAGCGGGCCTGCAGGACCAGCGCTCGGTCCGCGCCGAAGTGGACCGGCAGGTCGCTGTCGATGCGCAGCAGCTCGGCGTCGTCCCACAGCGGCCACGGCAGCGTCAGCTCGCGCGTCCGGCCCGAGACGCGGAGGTCGATGCGGGTCGCGACCATCAGCGGCACGCCGTCGCGGATCCAGCGCGAGACCTCGACGCGCAGCGCGTCCTCCACGGCCTCGGTCGCCGCGGGCGCGTCGTCCTCGGGCTCCGGCTCCTCCTCGACCTCGTCGTCGCCGAGCAGGCGCAGCAGCCCCTCCTGGCGCTCCGGGAACGCGACCGCCTTGCCGTCGCGCCTGAGCTCGACGAGCGCGACCTCCGGCGGGACCGCGAGGCTGTCGGGCACCTCGCTCCACAGGAACACGCCGCTGATCCGGTGGCGACCGACCGCGAGGCGCACCGACGGCGCGCCGTCGACGTCGACGACGACCGCGGGCTTGCCGTCGACCTTGATGTCCTGCGGCCACACGCTGTCGTCGCCCGGGAGCAGCACGCTGTCGGCGTCATGGGCGGTGACATCGAGATCGAACGAGCCCCCGGCCTTGTTGACGCTGACGGCGAGGCGCGTCGGCCACACGCAGATCGTCTCCTCGTCGACCTCGCGACACTCGCCGGGCGGGAGCTCCACGCCCTTCACCCAGTCGATCCACGGCTGCAGCTCGGGCGGGACCGACGGCGCCGGCGCGGCCGTCGGCGCCGGCGCGGCCGCTGCGACCCGGGGAGCGACGAGGAGCAGGACCGTCGCCGCGAGCAGCGACGGCCGCCAGAGTTTCATCGTCCTGGGATCCACTGCCGCGACTATAGCGGAGACCCCGGCGGCCCACCCTGACGCGGCTCCGCGCGCCCCCGCGCGACGCACATCATTGGGAGCGCGTCCGCCCGCCCCGCGAGCGTCGACGCCCGGGCCGCGGCGCGCCCGAGGACGCCGCGCAGCACGCCGAGCGGTCCATTGCGACATCCGCAGCCGTCGTCGCCTCGCAATATGCCGTGTTGGAAGCTGATAAACCCGCCGTCGCCGCCGATCCAAAGATCATCATAATTTGCAGCTGCATTTGCGAGCGCACCGACCACGCCGCCACGCCGCGCTCGCGGCGTTATCTGCGGTCCTTGCGCCGGCTCCCGCTGCCGCGCCGGGACGCGCGCCGCTCCAGTCGAGGCCCGACGGCGCTTGTCGGCTCCGGCGAATGTTGCGATGCTGCCGCGAGCTCGGCGGACGAGCGGGAGGGCATCATGATCTCGAAGCTTTATCATCGGGCACCCCTGGTCATCGCAATGCTCGTCGCCGGCGTCGTCGCCACGGCCCAGGCCGCCGCGCCCGCGCCCTTCGGCATCCTCCTCAACGCCACCGGCACGGCCCACGGCAGCAGCAAGTGGACGCTGATGATCGGCGACAGCCTGACCAACGGCGTCGGCGCGCAGGCGTTCGCCGAGTTCTTGACGAGCTCGAACGGCCGCAGCACCTTCGTCGCCGCTTCCTCGGGCTCGTCGATGCCCAACTGGATCGGCGCCGGCTGGCTGAACGACCCCGCGTGGGGCGGGCCGAACCTCGCGTCGCTGAGCGAGTACGAGGTCTTCCTCAAGCCGGCGATCACGATCGTCGCGCTGGGCTCCAACGACGCCCGGATCCTCACGGCCTCGCCGTCGCAGTACAGCGCGGACGACAATTTCTGGAAGGTGCTCGACATCGTCAAGCGGGCGCGGGCGCAGTCGCGCTGCGTGCTGCTCACGACCGTCGCCGATCACTGGAGCGCCGCCAGCAGCGCGTCGGTCAACGCGGTGAACGGGAACATGCACTGGGCCGACCTCAACATGAGCGGGGTCTACATCGCCGACTGGCGCAACTACTCGGCCGGCCACGCCGACTGGTTCAACGGGCCGACCGACATCCATCATTCGAACGTCGGAAAGCTGCAATACGCGGCCTACATCGGGAACGTCATGAAGCTCCTGATCGCCTCCGGCCAGTGCTGACCGCCGCGTGCGGCTCGCGGCGCTCAGCCCTGGGTGCAGGCGTCGAGGGCCATATCCTCGGCCGCGCATGCCGCCGAGCGAGCGCCGCGACGCCGTCGGCGAGGGTCATGGCGGCGGCGGAGCGGCGCGGGGCGCCGGGGCGGCATGCGCCGCCGCTCGCAGCTCGGCGACCTCGCGGGCGAAGCCGGGGCCGAGCGCGGCGAGCTCGGCCGCCGCCGCCGTCAGCTCGGCGCGCAGCTCGGCGTCCCGGGCGGCCCCGGGCGCGGCGGTCGCGAAGCGGGCCCGGGCCAGCGTCGCGCGCACGCGAGGCACCACGCCGCGGTCGACGAGCGGGCTCGCGGCGATCCGCGGGAGCGCGTCCTCGAGGATGCGGCGCGCCCCGGCCGCGTCGCCGCGGGCCAGCGCGAGCTCGGCGAACCTGGTCTTCAGGACATACGGCTCGGGGTGCGCCGGCCCGAGCGTCGCGGTGTACACGGCGTGCGCGGCGGTCAACAGCGCCTCCGCCTCGTCGAGCTCGCCCGCGCGCAGCAGCGCCTCGCCGAGCGAGCGCGACGCGGCCCCGACCTCGGGGTGGTGCGGTCCGAAGCGGCCGCGCAGCGCGTCCAGGGCCCGGCGCAGCGCCGGGATCGCGGCCGCGAGCCGGCCGGCGCGGACCAGGCTCTTGCCGTACTGGCCGTACGCGCGCGCGACCCGGTAGCCGTCGCCGGGCAGCGCCTCGGCGGTGGCGATCGCCCGGCCGCAGGTGGCGAGCGCCGCCCCGTGCTCGCCGAGGTCGTCGTACACGTCGGCGAGGTTCTCCAGCATGCTGACGACCGCGGGCCCGCTCCGCCGCAGCGCGAGCGCCCGCTCGAGCGCCGCGCGGGCGCCGGCGAGGTCGCCGCGCTCGCGCAGCATGATCGCCAGGTTGGTCAGCGGCGTGGCCATGCTCATGTGCTCGCCGCCGTGCAGCGCCGTCAGCAGCTGCACCGCCCGCCGCAGGTCGGCGATCGCCCCGTCGGGCTCGCCCTGGACGTTGCGCGCGTGGGCCCGCAGGCTCAGCAGCTTGGCGACCTCGCCCGGGTCGTCCTCCACGTGCAGCTCGCGCCACGCGAGCGCCCGGTCGTACTCGACGCGCGCGTCGGCGAAGCGGCCCTGCGCGACCCGCAGCATGCCGAGGTTGTGCTGCGCGTCGGCCAGGAAGTCGCGGTCGTCGGCGAAGCGCGCGACGAAGGCCTGCGTGCTCGCCTCCCACTGCGCCGCGGCCTCGAGGTCGCGCCGCTGATAGCCCGTGACCGCGAGCAGGTGCAGGGCCGACCGCGCCGCGACCGCGTCGCTGTCGGCCGCGAGCGCCCGGTAGTAGGCCCGCGACAGCAGCGCCACCGCGGCGTCGTGGCGGCCCGCCGAGTGCTCGACCGCGCCGAGCTGAAACACCGCCTCGGCGACGAGCTCGGGCGCGTCGGTCCGCAGCGCCCCGGCGAGCGCCGCCTGGGCGCGCTCGCGGGCGCCGGGCAGGCGCAGCAGCGAGCGCTCGACCTGGGCGGCGGCCAGCGCCTCGCGCACGGCCTCGACGCCGGCCGCGGCGCTGGCCGGCGCGAACACGGCGGCCGTCGCCCCGCCGACGCAGCCGGCGATCGGCGCGAGCCTGGTGACGCCCTCGACGGCCCGCTGCAGCGCCTCGTCGCCGCCGCGCGCGAGCGCCGTCGCCAGCGCCCGGGCCTCCGCGCGGCGGGCGAGCAGGCAGGCCGTCACGCGCTCGTGGATCCGCGGCGGCAGCTCGCCGCGCCGCTGCGCCGTGCAGGCGGCGCGGTGCGTGCTCGCCCACGCGGCCGCGCGCGCCCGCATGCGCCCGTCGACCTGCGCGAACACCCGCGCGGCGTTCGGCGCGGCGCTGGCCCGCAGCGCCTGCTCGACCGCCGCCCGCGGCTCCTCCCACATCGCCGCGGCCAGCTCCTCGCTGCCGCTGCACGCCGCCGCCGCGTCGGCCTGCAGCGCCGAGGCGGCCGCGAACCCGAGCCCGAGCAGCACGCCGACCGCGGCCAGCCGCCCCGCGCGTCGACGCCGGCGCGGCGCCTCCTCGAGCTCGCGTAGCAGCGGCTCCATCGCCGGCCACCGCGCCGCGGGCTCGACCGCCAGACCGCGTCGCACGGCGCGCTCGAGCCACCCGGGCACGCGCCGACGCGGGCCCGGCTGGTCGGGCCGCACCCCGTGCAACGCCTCGTACATCGTCACGCAGAAGCTGTACTGGTCGGAGCGCGCGTCGCAGCGGCCGCCCTGCTGCTCCGGGGCGATGTAGCCGGGCGTGCCCGCGGGCCGCAGCGCGTCGGCGCCGGGGCCCGCGGCCGCGAGCCCGAAGTCGAGGACCCGCACGCGCCCGTCGGCGTCGATGATCATGTTCTCCGGCTTGACGTCGCGGTGCACGATGCCGGCGGCGTGGGCCGCCGCGAGCCCGCGTCCGGCCTGCAGCAGCACCGCCAACACGGCGCGCCACGGTCGCGGCCCGCCGCGCGACCAGACCCGCAGCGTCTCGCCGGCGACGTGCTCCATCGCCAGGTACACCTGCCCGTCGATCTCGCCGACGTCGAACACCGCGACCACCGCCGGGTGCGCGAGCTGGGCGAGCAGCCTGGCCTCGCGCAGCAGGTCGGCCGGCGCGGCCGTGCGCCCGCGCAGCAGCTTCAGCGCGACGGCGCGGTCGAGCTGGGGATCGTAGGCCGCATAGACCACCCCCATGCCGCCGGCGCCGAGCTTGCGCAGCAGTGTGAAGCGGCCGATCACCGGGCGCTCCTCGGGCTCGCCGAACAGCCCGGCGAGCACCGCGGCGCGCTGCCGCTGGCCCTCGAAGCTGGCCAGCAGATCCGGCGCGGGCATGTCTCGGGTGTCCATCGGCGCGGCGTGCTCTGTGCTAAGAGTGGCGCTCGAGATGAGCGACACCGCATTCGAGGGCCAGGACGACCGCGCGCTGCTGACGAGCTGGCGGGCGGGCGACAGGCGAGCCGGGCGCGCCCTGGTCGAGCGCCACTACGAGTCGATCGCCCGCTTCATGTACAACAAGGTCGGCGACGCCGCCCAGGACCTGATCCAGGCGGTGTTCCTGGCGTGCGTCGAGAGCCGCGACCAGTTTCGCGGAGATTGCAGCTTTCGCACGTTCCTGTTCTCGATCGCCCACCGGGTCCTCCTCAAGCACCTGCGCCGTATATACCGCGTCGCCGACAGGGTCGAGATCGGCGAGGTGCGCGTGTGTGACCTCGCCCCCTCGCCGAGCGCGATGCTGCAGGAGCGCCAGGAGCAGCGCCTGCTGCTCGAGGCCCTGCGCCGGGTCCCGCTCGACTGCCAGGAGGTGCTGGAGCTGCACTACTGGGAGCAGATGATCACCGAGGATATGGCCGCCGTGCTCGAGATCCCCGTCGGCACCGTGCGCTCGCGGCTGCAGCGCGGCCGCCGTCTGCTCGAGCAGCAGATCGCCGAGCTCAGCGCGTCGCCCGGGCTGCTGCAGAGCACCCTCGCCAACCTCGAGGGCTGGGCGGCCGACCTGCGGGCGCGCGTCGGCGCGCCGCACGACAGCTGAGGCGCCGTTCGGGCCGCGCCGGGGCGCGCGTCGGCGGCCGGCGATGATGGACGATCGATCGGTCATGCGTGCATTCCGGGCCCCGGCGGAGCGGGCGGACAGCGGGTAGTTCCCGCCGGCCCGCCACGGATCACGGGCCGCGTCGAATGACCTGCCGGCGCCGCTGGACGGCCCCGGATCGGAAATCTGCGGCCGCCGTGATCCGAAACGGCGGCCCCGGT
>Ga0075163_10000373_pt1 | contig 57490 bp, 47 predicted proteins | sample JI1023141ADNA_FD_71478 | JGI IMG/M metagenome (GOLD analysis project Ga0075163, IMG submission 71478) | Wastewater effluent complex algal communities from Wisconsin, to seasonally profile nutrient transformation and Carbon sequestration -... | ecosystem: Engineered > WWTP > Effluent > Algae... | reverse complement strand
TGAGCAAGAATCTTCGGTTCATTAGCAATGGTTTTGCCTCGGGTATCGATGATGCAGATTGGAAGATCAGAAGAGTCCAGTTTAATGGACTGTGCTGAAATACTAAAGCAAAGGAAATTGAAGAGGAAAAGTAACTGACGATTCATTGCTTAATTTTATTTATAATTAAAAACAAATCTAAATTAATTCCTTCATTTCCGCTTCATCATATATGCGCATCTAATTCCAAATTCAAAATCCTAAATAAAATAAAACAAAACAGTAGGAGGAAATATTATTACTTTGAAATTAAAGTATCTCATCTATTCATACAAGAAATAAAAATTTAAATCTATAAATTGGGGAGCTTTTTTTTATATATTAATTCTTTAGGGAGTCAATAATTCAAGATAGTATGAAACAATTTTAGTGCTAAAAAGTAAATTAAAATTAAAATAATTGTTCCTAAAAGTGTAGTCCCGACAGGAATCGAACCTGTATCAAAAGTTTAGGAAACTTCTATTCTATCCATTGAACTACGGGACCTTCAAGCTCTAGTGGAGCAAAAGAAGTGCAAATTTCTAAAATTTTTGGAATGTCCGTACACGAATATTGACTTAGATGATAGTAATTCAGCTAAATGTCTGACTATTAGAGCTTTGTGATTTTATTCCTGAAGTTGAAGTAAGATGTTCTATTACTTAAAGTCAATATGTAAATTCCTGAGGGGAGAGTTGATAGGTCAATATTTGCAGTTAGTGTAGAGGTAGGGACAGCCTTTTGATAATAACTAACTCGACCATCCATGTTTTGAAGACATATTTCCAAATCGTCAAAAGGCAAATAATTCCATTGCAGGGTTAGCAGCTCGGAAACTGGGTTGTTAAAGCTAAAAACTTGCTTTATATCCAAAGCATTTATTCCATTTATTTGGAGACATGGCGTTGATGTCGTACAGTAAGTTCTGCGGGCTAAACTGCAATCCAATACAAATGGATTGGGTTTTTTATCCTGAAACTGTGCTATCTGAAAGGTCCGTGCCCATTCCAATGAATCAACTGGATCCTTAAGGTGCCAGTCACAAAGATCTTTTTTCATAACTTCAAAAAAAGATCGGTCAGATTGTAAATCATACATAGTGATAAAGTAGAAAATAGCCCTCGCCACATTTCCTTTATGGTCTTCTCTTGGTTCAAATTTATCACGGTAGCCTTCACTGTATTCATCAATATCTTTATTAGGCTTACTGCTCATGGAAGTAGATTTATAAAACCAGTTTTGAGTCAGTCTGTCGTCAACCTCCCCAAAGGGGTAATTCGATCTTGATTCATTTACTGCTGCACGGGCAGGAAATAAGTGATGCATATCAGACCGGGCACTCCCTGTTTCTGCACCCTTGCTCTGCGGAAATGTATGTTCGCAATTTATACCATTGTTGCTGCCCCCTTTTGCGAGATATCCAATTGGGTCGAAATCATTAGGATCCAAATACAAGGCATGACGTGAATATACACAGTACACCGTATCTTTGATGTTGTAGATTCTTTGGTACATTTGGATCCTAGCGTTTGTATAGTCTAGAACCTGGTTTGGTTTATAAGATTCCAAAAGTTTGCCCAGTAGCACAAATCCAGAATCTACTGGAAATACTGGTTGGTTATTCCATTGGCCTGTACAGACCGAAATACTGAAAAGAAACCACCACCCAATGCCAAAAAATTGATACATCCCTGCAAAATTAAAGAATAAGGATGGATCTTTACTCAATTATTTCTCTGCATGAATCTAGAATCTTTTATTCAATATTGTGAATCCAAACCTTTTGTAACAACGGATTTTCCTTTTGGCCCCGACACTTTAGTGGTAAGAGTGCATCATAAGATTTTTGCCTTAACAGGATTGGACTCTCCGGAATTCAAAGTCAACCTTAAATGTGATCCAGAGTATGCATTGGAACTGAGGATTAATCATGAAGAGATTCAAGCAGGTTATCATATGAATAAAAAACATTGGAATACCGTTTCATTTGAAGGCAGACTTTCAGATAGATTGTTGAAGTCACTGATCGATCATTCTTATGAACAGGTTTATAAAAGTCTTCCAAAAATCATCCGTGCAAAGCAATAATTTGAGTTCAGGAACCTTTGATGTCTGCTTAGTTGGGGCAGGGCTTGCCGGATGTATTCTAGCGGATCAATTATCTCTTAAAGGTTATTCCGTCCTGGTATTCGATCAGGTTTCTCAGGGAGAGGCGAGCAAGGTTAGTTCTGGATTAATTAACCCTGTTACTGGACTACGTTTTGTCAAGACCTGGAAATTTGAAGAATTGTTGGAAACTGCTTTGCAATATTACAGAGACCTCGAATTAAGGCTTGTAAATGATTTTATAAACAAAGCGGAAATTCTAGTATTTCTAAAAGAAATTGAAGCTGAAAATAATTGGTTGGCAAGAGCTGGCGATCCACTTTATTCTTCATTTATCGGCCTTGAACCGTTTGGGAAACAACTCGGAGACCAGTTGCATTTACCTTTAAGTTTAGGGAGAATCAGACATGTGCACAAAGTTGATATACCAAATGTTGTCAGAAGCCTTAAAAAGGACTTGCCGGCACGTTGTAATTGGATTGAAGCCCCTTTTATATATTCTTTATTGGAAACAAATGGGGATTTATGGAAGTATGAGGATCGATTTATTTTTAGAAAAGTGGTCTTTTGTGAAGGGTATAAGCTTTCTGAGAACCCCTTTTTCAACTGGTTGCCTGTACATAATTTAAAAGGGGAATTTTTAAAAGTTAAACTTTCATCAAGAATGCCTAAAGAAATATTGCATTCAGATTATACTGTTATTCCTTTGGACAAGCAGGATTATTGGGTAGGGTCAAATTATGAATTAAAAAATACCACAGAAAAGACAACCAATGAAGAGCGTTTAAAACAGGAGGAATTTATTAGGAGGACAGTTAAATCACCATTTGATGTTTCAGAGCATGGATTTGGTATAAGAGCTGCGAGCAGGGACCGTAGACCCGTGGTAGGAGAGCATCCTGAATATCAAAACTTGTTTTTAATCAATGGTCTTGGGACTAAGGGAGTAACTCTGGCACCTTATTGTGCAGTTCAATTGTTGTCCTTGTGGGCTCAAGGGGTCAAACTACCACCGGAAATAGACATTAAACGTTTTGTTAAAAAAGGATTTTATCGAATGAATGAAACATTCGATCGTTCTAAATAAAAATTAATTCATGAAAATTTTTCTTACAATTTCAGTATTGGCTTCTTTTCTTCTTTCCGTTGTTTTTCCTAAAAGTAATCCTACGATGAACGATAAAAACTTTCCTGAGTATACCGCTGAATGGGTTATTGTAGATCACTTGATGTCACAAGGTCTTATAGAAGATGCTATGGTTGAAATTGAGAAGATTTATGTCCTTGCCAGACGAGATCAAAATCATCCTCAACTGTATAAATGTTTGCTCAGGATGGAGACACTTGCAGTTCAAAAGGATGAGCAAGGACAACAGGGTGTGATCCGAAGACTTGAAGAAAAATCAAAGTCACTTACTGAACCTTCGTTATCTCTGTTATATTCAGTCCTTGGTGAATTGTATTTCAATTTATCTCAACATTCATATTATGGAAGATCGCAAAAAACCGATGTGCCTGGTTTAGAGCAAGATACTTCCAATTTGGATAGCTGGTCAAACATTAGCTTAATAACCAAGTCTAATTATTACTATCTAGCTTCTATAAAAGCGGAGGAATTAAAAACTTCCGGAACAGAGGATTATAAAAGCATTCTGGATTTGAAAAATGACAGGATTTACAGACCTTTTTTATTCGATATCCTTGCTCAACGTGCGATCACACACTTCGCCAATGCTCAAACAGGATTGGTTTCATTCAATCAAGAGATTAAACCTGCTGATCAGTTTGCCCCTTTGGAAAAATTTATTCAATTAGAGTTAGAGCCATCTTCCATTTGGGCTTTATATCAAAAAGTAATTGGATTTCATCGTCAGAATAAACAGGAAGAGGCAATGATAGATGCCAATCTTGCCAGATTGAAATACGCATATCAATTAAACAGCGATTCCGAAGAATTTCAAGATATGTATCTCAATGCACTTGAGCAATATGCATCTTCATTAAAAAGTAAATCACAAAAAGCACTTGTGTCACTTGAGTTGCTGGAATTTTATTATACAAATGCCGCAATCCAAGTAGCCCAAACAGTAACCCCAAAATCAAAATATCTATTAAAGGTGGATTCAATAGCCAATAGCCTAAGCATGCTAAATGATACTACCATTAATGAAAGAATATCAAATTATAAGGCTCTCATCAGAGCAAAGGATTTTAACATTAATCTTGAAGAGGTTAATCTACCTGGAAAGCCTTGCCGTATGTTGATTCAACACAGAAATTTAAATGAATTATATTTCAGGATTTATAAATTTTTACCAACTGCTATGGATATAAATCCTGGTGTGGAACAAGAAAATTTAGTCGCTTATTTTTTAAAACAAAATCCATATCGACAATGGAAGGATCAATGGCCACAAAGTGTTGATTTTAATTATCATCAGGTTGAACTCAAAGTGGATGGACTAGACCCGGGTGTTTATGCAATTCTGAGTTCTCCAAGTAGTGAGTTTAACACTGAATCTCAAATTAAGTTAGGCTATTTTCAATCCTCCGGTATCTCTGCTGTCATACTTAACGGTTTGGGAAATGGGCAACAGATTTTGGTGATGGACAGGCAGAGTGGTCAACCTATAAAAGGAGCTAAATTAATCACCTACTCACCCACAAATAGGTACAATCGTAATCAACCGGAATTTAAAATTCAAGATCGGTTGCTTACAGACATAGATGGAAAAATTATTGTCAAAGCCAGGAACGGGTATAGGTTTAAAATTGAATACAAAAAAGACGTTTTGTATTCTAATCAATGGTTATATAGCTACGATCCTGAGCCAGCCAGAGAAACAAAAATGGTTCATTTTTTTACAGATAGAAAGATTTATCGACCTGGACAAACAGTGTATTTTAAAATCTTGAATTTATTGTTAGATAAAAACGGTTTGCCTAAAATTTTGACTAATCAAAAATCAACGGTTATTCTGTACAATGCTAACCATCAAAATATTGGAGAATTCAAATTATCCAGTAATGCTTATGGTACTGCGCATGGAAGTTTTATTCTTCCACATAACGGTTTGAACGGAGATTATTCATTAGGTATTGAAGGATTAGGTCAATATTCCTTTAAAGTGGAGGAATATAAACGCCCATCTTTTGAAGTTAAATTATATGATCCTTTAGATGGTGTTAGTCTGAATGATTCTGTACGAATCAAAGGTTCCGTCAATAGTTATAGTGGAGTCCCTCTCTCAGGCTGTGTTGTTCGTTATAAAGTTATGCGTAGTTCTTTCATGCCGTATTACCCATCTTGGTATTTTAAGCAAATCTATCCATCACAAGATGTGCAGATTGATTATGGAAAGACTCTTACAGATGATAAGGGAAATTTTGAATTTGCTTTTTTTAGTAAGTCTTCTCCCGGAAATACAGAACAATCTCTTATAGATCAGTTTAAATACGAAGTGGAAGCAGTAAGTTTAACGGGGGAGACTCAAACATCACAAAGTGATATTCAACTTTCTCGACAAAAGATTTTTTTATCTTCTAATTTGAGATCTTGTATATTAAAAGATTCGGTGCAGCAGATTCGCATTTTTTCAAAGAATATTAAAGGGCTCCCACTTAATGCTGAAATACAATGTAAAATCTTTGAAGTTGAGGTGCCTAAAGTACTGTTAAGAAAAAGATCCTGGGAAAAACCTGACCTTTATAAATACTCACTTAAGGAATATAAAAAGTATTTTCCAAATGACGTTTATGACCAAGAAGATGAATTGTCCTCCTGGCCTGTTCACAAACTTTTGTATGAAATTACTATTTCAAAGACCAGTGAATCTAATCTTGCATTGGCCAAAATCCCTAATTCAACAAGAGCCATTAAATTGGTTGTCCAAGCTAAAGATAGTTTAGGAAATGTACAGAATTATGTAGATTATGCCATTCTCATCAATGAATCAGAAAGTACTATTTACCCAAAACCAGATTTAATAACAGTTAAGGATCAGGTTCTTCCTGGGCAACAGCTTGATTTTTTGGTGCTAGCAGCAGCCAAGAATAGCTGGTTTTTTAATACCTACGAATCTCGTAGCGGTATACAAAGTAAATGGGTAAACACCAATTCCTTATATAAATTCGGAGCTAAGCCTGTGATTTCTGATTGTGGTACAATATATTTTACTTCTTTCTGTGTAATACAGAACAATATTTATGAATTTCATAAACAAGTAACTGTGCCCTGGAAATCTAAAGATTTAGAAATACGGACTAACAGTTTTCGTACCAAAATTCTTCCAGGTTCAAAGGAAGAATGGGAGGTTGAAATATTGAATATTGGGGGTAAATCGCAAACAGTAGAAATGTTAGCTTCCATGTATGATGCTTCACTCGATGCACTTATTCCTTTTAATTGGAAAACTGATTTTTGGCCAAATTATCATTCAAGAATTGGTATGAATTCAGTTGGGTTTAACATTGTTTCATTAAATTTTCTTTCTTATCGCGAATGGATGGGAGCGGAAGGTTATCATCCGATAAAAGAATATACCAGTCTTCGAACCTTTGATATTACTAATGCATACAACCCTTTGGTCGTAATGGCTGCACCAATGCAGTCCAGAGAAGGTGGTGAGGAAATGGATCAATCCAGATCTTATGGCAAATCTGGAAAAGTTTATAAAAAATTGGCTGACGCTGAAAATGAACTTGAACCATCCTCTAAAATTGAAAAACCAAGAGATATCCAATTAAGAAAAAATCTTAATGAAACGGTTTTCTTCTTTCCACAGTTGATTTCTAATTCAGAAGGTAGCGTAAGATTCTCCTTTACCATGAATGAAGCTCTTACTCGTTGGAAAATGCAGTTAATGGCCCATACAAAAGACCTGGAGTATGGCTTTAAAACATACGAAATTGTTACACAAAAACCAGTTCAGATCAAACCATTTTATCCAAGATACTTCAGGCAAGGAGATACAATGGAAATTTCTGCATTGGTGTCTAATCTTTCCGAAGAAAATCAAAAAACGGAAGTGTCCTTAAAAATTTTAGACATTTCTAGTAAACAGGACTTAAGTAATATATTTATATCAAGGGATGCTCTTCAGACAATACAAATTGAGGCTGGAAAAAGTAAATCTTTTTTCTGGAAAATAATTGTTCCAAAAGATGAGACTAGAATTTTGTTGCTTCAATTTGTAGCCGGCACATTAAAGCATACAGATGGCGAAGAAATGACCATTCCGGTCATTACCAATAGAAAGTTGATTACTGAAACTTTGCCACTTCCTATAAAAGGAAATGAAAAAAAGTCTTATCAGTTTGAAGCTTTCACAAAGGCTTTTAGTGCCACTTCCGTTCCGGTTAATTACACGATCGAGTTTAGTTCACATCCGATATGGTATGCCATTCAATCCCTCCCATATATTATAGAATTTCCTCATGAATGCAGTGAACAATTGATGAGTCGTATTTTTGCCAATTCCCTTGGTAAGCATATCTTAAGTAAATATCCTAAGGTCAAGGAAGTGTTGACCCAAATTAAAATGCAAGGGAGTAATAAATCTCCTTTGTTGCAGAATGAAGACTTGAAATCTGCCTTACTTGAAGAAACTCCATGGGTATTGGAAGCAAAAAATGAGCAAGACCAATTGAACAGAATTAGTTTGCTTATGGATTTAAATACCTTAAGTCAGAATATTGATTTATCTATTAAAAAACTACAATCCAGACAATCATCAAGTGGAAGTTTTTCTTGGTTTCCTGAAGGTTATCCAGACAGATATATGACCCAACATATTGTTAGCCAAATAGCCCATTTGAAACGATTGGGGGCTTTGGAGTCATCCGACAAAGAACTGCAGGATATTGTTAAGAAAGCCCAAAAATTTCTAAATGAAGAAATTCTTAAAGATTATGATCAATTGGCCATGCAAGTTAAAAAGGGATATGCTAAATGGGAAGATAATAATCTCTCTCATATTCAGTTGCATTACTACTATTGCAAATCTTATTTTCCCGATTGGCCATCTGATGATCAACTACAAGTCGTTCATAATTATTACAAGTTACAGATGGAAAACCACTGGAAATCAAGAAGTATTTATGACCAGGGTTTGGCAGCATTGGTTCTACATAAATCAGGAAATAAGAATACCTCTAATTTAATTGTTCAGTCATTGAAACAACGTTCTGTTGCTCATCCAGAATTGGGCACATACTGGAAAAACAATTGGAGCTACTATTGGTATGAACAACCTGTAGAAACACAATCACTCATGATTGAAGTTTTTGCGGAAATCCAAAAGGACAAGGACTTAGTAGATCAAATGAAAGTTTGGCTTCTAAAAAATAAGCAAACACAAAACTGGGGTACCACAAAGTCAACTACAGAAGCGATCTTTTCCTTGGTTGCTTTTGGAAATTCATGGGTTGAATCAAATAAAGTTGTAGAGATTGAAATTGCAGGAAAACCACTTGTTATAGAACAAACAGCAACAGGAACCCAATATTTTAAGAAATCCATTCCGGGTATAGGTATCTCTAAGGAAATGAGTAAGGTCAAGGTTAGCAACCCTAATTCAAATATTGCCTGGGGTGCAGTGTATTACCAACACCTGGAGGATATGGATAAAACTGGAGCGTCTGTTAAAGGTGTTCTGGAACTGAATAAGCAATTGTTTTTAAAACATAATAATGGTAAAAAAGAAGAGCTTATTTCAGTCACTAAAGATCACCCAGTAAGAATTGGGGACATAGTTGTGGCAAGAATTATTCTAAAATCGGATCGACCAATGGATTACGTTCATCTAAAAATTATGCGGGCTTCCGGTTTGGAACCCGTGGATCAGCTGTCAAAATATGTTTGGAATAATGGAGTCTCATTTTATCGCTCTCCCCGGGATTTAGTCACAGATTGTTTTTTTAGTACGCTGCCAAAAGGCACTCATGTAATTGAATATGAAATGAGAGCAGCACACAAAGGTAAATTTTCAGATGGAATAACTACTCTACAATGTATGTATGCACCGGAATATTCAGCCCATAGTAAAGGAATTCGAATAAGTATCGAATAATTCAATAGATTCATCGAAATTCCTGTTTTAAGAATTTGAGGTAATTTAACTTTGAAATAAAAAAATGAACGAAAAAAGTAAAACTAACCAAGCGGATGATGTCATCAGGAATCATACTATCTGGTCAATGGGGGCTGGCATGATTTGGGTGCCAATCGTAGATTTTTTGGCAGTATCTGCCATTCAGTTGGACATGATAAGACAGTTGAGCAAGATTTATGGCCAGGATTTTAAAGATTCTCAAGGGAAAGCAATCATTTCAGCTCTAACTACTTCAGGGGCATCAAGGCTTGCGGCTAGGGCGGTTAAGTTTATTCCCGGGGTAGGAACGATCCTTGGCGGAGTAACCATGTCCGTGATGAGTGGGGCATCCACCTATGCTTTAGGTGAATTATTTAAGAAACATTTTGAGACGGGTGGAACAATTCTTGATTTTGATCCTAAAGCATTTAAAACAAGATATGAGGAATTGTTTGAAAAGGGAAAAGAGTTTGCGCAACAAGCTCAAAGTCAGCGTGGAAAACAGGAAAACAAACAAGAATCACCCTCTGCTTCCAATCCACCAAGTGACGTAAAGACGACAAGGTCGGCAATTGATCAATTAAAGGATATTGCCGAACTTAAAGAGAAGGGTTTATTGAGTGAAGATGAATATGAGTTATTTAAAAAGAGGATTTTGGAGGATTAAAAAATTAATCTAGGGAAAATTATATTTTAATAATTAGATTCAATTTATTTTAGTTTTTTTTGATTCCATATCTTTGCTAAGCCTGTGTGTTTTTTGTCTAAATGAAAAGATTCCTAGCAATAAATTGTTTGGAATGATTCCAAAAACAGCTTTCGGTTAGAGTCCTGGTATCCTTAAAATATCAAATCAAAAATCTTTAATTGGGTTCTGTCATCCTTAGTTTTACTAGAATATCGATATTTTCTTAGAATAATCGTCACAATTCTTCATTTAGTTCGTTTGATCTTGGGATAATGCTTCCGGTTAGTCGGATTGTATTATTTTTGCAATCCATTATTTAGACGGTAGAAGATGAAGTATTACATATTCTTTGTTTTAGGCTTATTTTTTTCAAATGCCTACAGCCAAAAGGGTGACATAAGAGGCAACGTTTACGATAAAAACACAGGAGAACCTATATCTTTTGCCTCTGTCTTTTTGAAGGGGACTACGATAGGGACCACCACGAATGAATCTGGATTTTATACTTTATCAGCAGTTCCTGTAGGGGATTACACGTTGGTAGTCAGCTTTATAGGCTATGATACATTAACTTATGATGTCTCCCTTAGGAAAGGCCAAATTATAAACAAACAATTTAGTTTAGTCGAATCTAACATTACCTTGGAAGAAATTAGTATTTCTGGTAAGAAGGAGCAATCCAGAACAGAAGTGAGAGTTTCTTCCATATCCATCACACCGAAAGAAATTAAAGCACTTCCTTCTACGGGTGGAGAAGCGGATATAGCACAATATCTACAAATCATTCCAGGGGTGATCACTACAGGGGATCAGGGAGGACAGATTTACATTCGAGGTGGATCTCCTGTGCAAAATAAAATCTTATTGGATGGTATGACTATTTTTAATCCATTTCATTCCATAGGAATTTTCTCAGTATTTGAAACAGAGATTATTCGATCTGCAGAGGTGCTGACAGGAGGTTTTAGTGCAGAATACGGAGGGAGGGTATCCGCAATTGTGGATATGAAGACCAGAGAAGGCAACAAAACCCATTTTGGGGGTTTGGCAACTGCTAGTCCCTTTATGAGCAAACTTCTTCTTGAAGGTCCGATAAGCAAGTACAGGGAAGGAAAGGGTGGGAGTACATCATTTTTAATTACAGGTAAACAATCTTATATTGATCAGACTTCCAAACAGCTTTATAAATATGCATTGGATACACTGACAGGTAGCCTTCCATTCAGTTTTACGGACATCTACGGAAAGGTTTCTACAATAAGTGAAAATGGCTCATTTCTTAATTTATTCGGATTTAACTTTAACGACAGGGTTAAATATACCGGACTGGCCAATCTAAATTGGCAGGCCAGTGGGGGAGGTGCTAATTTTAAATTAATTCCAGGAACTTCCAGCATAATAGTAGGGGGAAGTGTTGCCTTTTCAGACTACAAAATAAAATTAGATGAAAAACAGTCAGACCCCAGAACAAGTAATATTAGAGGACTGCAGGCAAATATTGATTTTAGCTATTTTGGTCGCAGGTCTGAAATAAAATATGGGTTGGAATTCAATGCCTTTAAAACAGATTTTGAATTTACTAATTTTCTAAAAGTTCCTATTCTTAGCGAAAGTAATAACACGGAGATTGCAGGCTTTGTCAAATACCGCTATGCGACAAAGTTATTTGTTTTTGACCCAAGTTTCAGAATGCAATACTACGCTTCTTTATCGCAAGTAAGATTTGAGCCTCGCCTTGGGATGAAAATGAATGTAACTAACAATTTTCGACTAAAAGCAGCAGGTGGGCTTTATTCTCAGAACCTCATGAGTTCTGTGAGCGAAAGGGATATCGTGAATCTTTTTGTAGGATTTCTCACAAGTCCTGAATTAATTTATGCGAGCCATGCAGTTGGAGGCTTTGAATTAGATCTGAGCACAAACACCGAATTAAATGTCGAAACCTATTACAAAGATTTTAGTCGTCTTTTTAATTTGAATCGAAATAAGAGAAAGGTTCAGGATCCTGATTATACAGAAGAAACAGGGAATTCTTATGGTATTGATTTTTTGTTAAAATCCAATTGGGTGAACTGGAGGGTTTGGTTGGGGTATTCCCTTGGTTTTGTCAACCGTAATGATGGAGTGCAGAAATTTCCGGCCTTGTTTGATCGACGCCACAATATCAATTTTGTACTTGATTATCAGTGGGGTAGGGCAAAATGTTGGGAAGCAGGAATGCGGTGGAATCTTGGTTCGGGTTTTGCATTTACTAAGATACAGGGATTTATAGGGGATAATTTTATTCCTAATGGACTGGAGACAAATTTTGGTATTGAGAATCCAGATATCGGTGTGGTCTATGCAGAGAAAATAAATTCAGGCAGACTACCATATTATCACAGACTTGACTTTTCGATAAAAAGAAGAATAGACTTTACTAAATTTCTTAATTTAGAAATCGTAGCTAGTGTGACCAATGCTTATGATCGAAAGAATATCTTTTACTTTAATGTGGTAGAAAATAAACGTGTAAATCAATTACCTGTTTTGCCATCTTTACTTGTTGCTCTTCATTTTTAATTGGAACAATTTTTTAAATTCAAATTGATTTCTTCTAATGTAAAGGGAGACTTGAGTTTCCAGTTGATTGAATTTAAATAGTTCAATACATTACATATCTGAATACTACTTAATTCAGTATGGGCAGGCATTTCTTGCTTGCCTAGTCTTAAATTTCTTAATGTAATCCCATTTTTTAACCAGCATGGAATTTGGTTCCTGTTTTGTTCATACCAGTTAACGTCTTTCAGAGGAGGATAAAGATCTTTCAATCCGTCCATTTGAATTCCATGACATCCTGAACAGTAATTTTCATAAACCTGTTTTCCTTCCTTGTAGGTTTCAGGTGAAAAAGTACATGAAATAAATAGAATAATAAATGTACTAAATCTAATCACGTTCATGGAGCAGTGTTTGAATGTCTTTTATTAACTTGTCCGTCTCTTTCTCGTCTGTGCCAAGGCAATATGATCGAAGATTTTTTTTGCCATCAATCAACAAGATCCATCCGCTGTGGTTTATGCCTCCAGGACTATCAGGATCATCTACAGCTATGCTCATGTAGGCATTCATGAGAGAACGAATATCTTCTTTTTGTCTACCCTGTAGAAAATAAAAATTAGAATTTTCAATACCCAATTTGCTGGCATATTCCTTGAGTCTTGGTATGCTGTCTTTTTTAAAGTCCAAACTATAGCATAAATAAAGTACGTCTTTTTCCTTAGAAAATTTCTCTTCAATTCTCATCATATTCCTCATTACTTTAGGACAGATCGTAGGACAAGAGGTAAAAAAAAATGCAGCAACATGAATTTTATTTTCAAGCATTTGAGAAGTAAACGGCATACTGTCCTGAGTCCATAAATTAAAATCTGGAATTTGGTTAAAAATGGTATCTCCATTTTTGATAGAATAATTTCCTAAAACAGGTAGTTTTTTTTCTGTGCAGGAATGCAATGTGAAGAGTAATATCCAATAACAAATTATTCTTTTCATTTTAAATAAATTTAAAAATTCTGTATTTTAGAGTATACATAGTTTATCCCATTTTTTTGCGACCAATTAAAGAGCAAATTGGACATGCCTCAATAATGTGGCCTCTAGCTGGACAGTATTTTCGTCCAAAATATATTATTTGTAAATGAAGTTTATTCCAATCTTTCTCAGGAAATAGTTTTTTAAGATCCTTTTCCGTAAGAACAACATTTTTGCCACTGGTCAGTCCCCATCTCCATGCTAAACGATGTATATGTGTATCTACTGGAAATGCCGGAAAATTAAAAGCCTGACACATCACCACAGAAGCAGTTTTGTGTCCAACTCCAGGCAGTAACTCAAGTAATTCCATATCTGATGGGACAACCCCGTTGTATTCTTCCGACAATATTTTAGAAAGCGTTTGGATGTTTTTAGCCTTATTGGCTGAAAGTCCACAAGGTCGAATTATCGATTGGATTTTTTCCACAGGAATGTTTTTCATTTGGTGTGGATTATCTGCCAAATTAAATAATTCTGGTGTGACTTTATTTACCCGTTCGTCAGTACACTGTGCCGAGAGTAGAACGGCTACTAATAAAGTATAAGGGTCTTTATGTTGGAGAGGAACTTCAACTACCGGAAAATATTTGTCAAGAATTTTCTGAATTAAAAGTGCTTTATCCTTTTTATTCACAACTGTTACTTAATTTAGCATAAACAAAAAGTTCAAAGTGTCATTCATGTCCGCATAATCAGATAATTCGGGGTGCTGTGACATTCCTGGTGGTGTAATTACAAGGTCGTTTATTTTCTCTTGACTAATTACACACTGTATGGCATCTTTATGTTTTAAGTTAAATTGATACACCTCATCTAAACTTTCATAACGTTCAAAATATAAGCAAGCCAAAGGAGAAGCTATTCCTTCGTGTTCCAATAATAATATACTTTCGGCTTGTAAGAATTTTACTTTGTTCAATAGAAAAAGTGCCAATTGGTAGTCATAATTATTCTGAAACTTATGATGATTTCTTACGTAGTTAAATTCCTTGTCCAGGATGCCCAAAAAATGATCAAAGTCATAATTAAGAGGTACGAAAATTTTACTCACATTTCGGCAACCCATTCCATAATAGGAGAATATATCTAGTCCTATAGATTTAAGAGTATCATTGTCTTCCTGGCCATTCAACACAGCAATTGAATTACGATGCCCTCTGATCAAGTTTGGTTTGTGCTGAAAATAATATTTAAACTGATTGGCTGCTAGGTTTCCACCGGTTGCAATCACCGCATCATAGTTTTTTACCTGATCAACAATATGAATGCGACTAAAAATGTCTGGGTCAATTTGTTCTATAAGTGAGAACACCCAATGATATAGAGCTGTATCTTTTTCTGAAAGTTTGATGTGCGCTATATTGCCGGCTAATATAATACACATCAAGTCATGTATGGAAACCAATGGAATGTTTCCGGCTGAAATTAATCCTATAATTTTAGCTTGATGATTTGTAGGAAATTCATACTTATCTATCCAATTAGCAAGCTTCTCACTATTAAAATAATTTTTGACAAGATGATCGACCATTCGGTTGATTTCCTTTTCTGTAAACCAGGTATTGGTATTCTCTGCCTTTTGGAAAACTGTTTTTTTTGCTTCGGTTGATATAGTCATCGCTTCTCCCAATCTGCTGAAAGTCGATATGAATTTATGAAAGGACATTTAAAAAATATTAGAAGTAAAAAACACTTTATTAATTCAGCTCATCCACATCATCTTCATCTACTTTTTCTTTTCGGAAAGAAAGATAATGACGCCATTTTTCAACCAATTGAGTAAAATCCTCCGGTGGTTCTATTTCGAAGAACATTTTTTTGCCACTTACAGGATGTGTGAATCCAAGGCTTCGTGCATGCAAGGCAAATCTTGGCATGAGTTTAAAACAATTTTGTACAAATTGCTTGTATTTAGTAAATACTGTACCCTTAACAATCCGATCACCGCCATAGCGTTCATCATTAAAGAGCGGATGACCTGCAAATTTCATATGTACTCTAATCTGATGTGTTCTACCGGTTTCCAGTCTGCACTTGATTAAACTTACGTAATAGAAGGATTCTATGAGTTCATAGTGTGTAACGGCATGTTTCCCTTCTGTGCCATCCTCAAAAACAAACATTCTTTGCCTGTTTTTAGGATCTCTTCCGACGTTTCCAACAATAGTGCCTAAAGCAGGATCAGGATCTCCCCATACTAAAGCAATGTATTCCCGTTCTATAGTATGGTCATAGAATTGCTTGGATAATGCAACGTGTGCAAAATCTGTTTTAGCCACAATAAGTATTCCGGAGGTTTCTTTATCAATTCTGTGGACAAGCCCATATCTAGGCTTTTTTTCAACATTTGGGTCAATACCAAAATAACCTGCAAGCGCATTTACCAGGGTGCCAGAACTATTACCACCTGCAGGGTGGACCACCATGCCAGGTTTTTTATTTACCAATAGTATATCATCATCCTCGTATAAAATGTCCAGTGGTATATTTTCGGGAATGATGTCTTCATTTTCATGAAATTTTGGAAAAACCACATCAATCACATCCAATGGCCTTATTTTATAATTGGATTTTGAGGACTTCTGATTCACCGTAATCATACCCGCGGTGATGGCATTTTGTATCTTATTTCTGGATACCTTAGGAATCTTCTCATTAAGAAAATGATCCAACCGCACGGGACCTTGTCCGGGATCTACAGCAAACTGGATAACCTCAAACTCGTTATCATCAACAATTTGATCTTTTTGAGCTTGTATATCTTGTTCTGAATTCAAGGTGAGGACTTACTTTTGTAAAAATTAAACTAATGAAGAGCAAAGCTATAAAACACTTCGGTACTGTATTGTTAAAAACAGTTAATGATACGAGAACAACTTCTCCTCACCAACTACCAATTTACGCTACTGCAGCCTTTGAATTTCAGAACATTGAGCAAGGGATTGAAATATTTCAAAATCAACCTGGTGCCCATGTTTACAGCAGATATGGTAATCCAACCGTGGAGGCAGTGGCCCAAAAGATTGCTGACCTTGAGGCATTTGGATCAAATCAACAGGGTTATGGATTGTTAACCTCTTCAGGAATGGCGGCAATTCATTGTGTGTTGCAGACCCTTTTGAAACCTGGAGATGTTATTTTGACACAAAGTGACCTTTATGGTGGGACAACTGAGTTGTTTAAAACTGTATTTGGCCAAAATCAGGTAGGAATAGAATTTCTGGAATTCAAAACTCCGGAAGAAGTTGATTTTGCCATACGAAAACATAGTGGTAGGGTTTTGGTATATCTTGAATCACCAACTAATCCTGTTCTAAAAAGTACAGATATTCAAATGGTTTCCTCAATTGCCAAGCTTCATGGGGTAAGAGTAATTGTAGATAATACTTTTTCTACGCCATATGGAATGCGTCCTTTGTCCCTTGGTGCTGATGTAGTCATTCACTCTACTACAAAGTTTTTACATGGGCATGGAGCCTCTACTGGAGGCGCTATAGTAAGCTTTGATAAGGAACTGATAAATAATAGGTTATGGGTTTTTCTAAAGCTGATTGGGAGTGTCGCAAGTCCATTCGAAGCCTTTTTGTTGCACCTTGGACTTAAGACCCTTGAAATTAGAATGCAAGCCCAATCCTCTAATGCTCAGAAATTAGCAGAATTTTTGCAAAAACATCCCAAGGTCAATAAGGTCAATTACCCAGGCCTTTTGAGTCATCCTGATCATGTTTTAGCCAGTAAGCAAATGCACTGTTATGGGGCTATATTAAGTTTTGAGATCAAAGGCGGTATTGAAGAGGTGTCTAATGTTTTGAAAAAGATTAAATTATGTGCCATTGCACCTTCTTTAGGAGAAACAGATACAATGATACTTCACCCGGCTACAATGTCACATCTAAAAGTGCCAAAGGATATCAGGTTAAAAAATGGCATAACTGATGGTTTAATTAGATTATCTGTTGGTTTGGAAACAATTGACGATCTGATTTTGGACTGGAATCAAGCTCTGGAGGGTATATGATCTTAGATCTTGCATTTTAAGTAGGTATACACAGTAGTTTTTAATAATTTTTAGTTCAAAATTGGCTAAAGGCTGGTAACTTAGGTACTTTTGCAGCGCGAAAACTTAATATAACAATGGAGCATATCAGAAACTTTTGTGTAATAGCACATATTGACCATGGCAAGAGTACATTGTCTGACCGCCTGTTGGAATATACCAAAACTATATCTGAAAGAGATATGCAAAATCAGGCTCTGGACGATATGGATCTTGAAAGAGAGCGTGGAATAACTATTAAAGCGCATGCCATTCAATTAAAATATCTTCATACCGATGGTCAGAAATATATTTTCAATCTCATAGATACACCCGGCCACGTAGATTTTTCATATGAAGTGAGCCGATCAATAGCAGCCTGTGAAGGCGCTTTGCTGCTGATAGATGCTACTCAAGGAATTCAGGCACAAACCATTTCTAATTTATATCTGGCCATTGAGCATAATCTCGAGATCATTCCGATTCTCAATAAAATAGATATGGATAATGCCATGATTGACGAGGTGTCTGATCAGATTATTGATCTAATCGGATGTGATAAAGAGGACATTGTTCTAGCCAGTGGAAAAACCGGTGCCGGAGTTCCTGATTTAATGAAGGCTATTGTAGAGAGGATTCCTGCGCCAAAAGGCGATCCAAAAGCCCCATTGCAAGCATTGGTATTTGATTCAGTTTATAACTCTTTTCGAGGTATTATAGTATACTTCAGGGTACTCAATGGGACCATTAGAAAAGGCGAAAAAATCAAATTTTTCAATACCGGTAAAGAGTACGACGCTGAGGAGGTAGGTTACCTGCAGATGACGCTTATGCCTATGCCTGAAGTGAAATGTGGTGATGTGGGTTATGTGATTACAGGTATTAAAGATGCTAAGGAAATTAAAGTTGGAGATACTCTTACCGCTACTGCAAATCCATGTCAAGAAGCTATTAAAGGATTTGAAGAAGTAAAGCCAATGGTTTTTGCAGGAATCTATCCGATTGAAAATGAGCATTTTGAAGACCTAAGAGACAGTTTGGAAAAACTTCAATTGAACGATTCTTCCTTGGTGTATGAACCAGAAACTTCAGTTGCTCTTGGATTTGGTTTCAGATGTGGCTTTTTAGGGATGTTGCATCTGGAAATAATACAGGAAAGATTGTCCCGTGAATTTAATCAGGAAGTCATCACCACGGTTCCAAACGTTTCCTATATCGCAGAAACAACCAAGGGAGAAATTTTAAAAATTAACACACCTAATGATTTGCCTGAGCCAAATTATCTTGAATATGTTGAAGAACCTTATATACGTGCCCAAATTATTACCAAGCCGGAATATATTGGGACCATTATCAAGTTGGGAATGGAGAAAAGAGGAACTTTAGTAAAGCAACACTATCTCACACCGGAACGAGTCGAGCTTACTTTTGATATGCCACTTGCCGAAATTGTATTTGATTTTTATGATAGACTCAAATCCTCCACAAAAGGTTATGCATCATTCGATTATCACCCTTTGGATTATCGAAAATCAGACCTTATTAAATTGGATATAAAATTGAATGGAGATAATGTAGACGCATTAACAGCTCTTGTGCACAGATCTAAGGCGGATGCGGTAGGGAGGAAAATGTGTAAGAAATTAAAAGAAATATTGCCCCAGCACCAATTTGTAATAGCAATCCAAGCTGCAATAGGAGGAAAAGTAATAGCAAGAGAAACAATTTCAGCACTCAGAAAAGATGTTACTGCTAAATGTTACGGTGGGGATATTTCGAGAAAGCGAAAATTATTAGAAAAACAAAAGGAAGGAAAGAAAAAAATGCGCCAGATTGGTTCAGTAGACGTGCCTCAAAAAGCATTCCTTGATGTGCTTAAACTTGATGATTAAATTCATCTAATATTATACTACAAAACATGAATTATTTAAATGATATACATAAAGTATTAGTAAGTCTTTTTCAATCCGAATTCAGTCTTGATACTTGTTCAAAGGATTTTAATATAACTGTTTGCAAAAAAGAGTTTGAAGGAGATTACACTATTGTGTTATTCAATTGGTCAAAAAAAACAGGCAAAAACCCGGAATCTCTAGGCCAAATTATTGGAACCGGATTAATGGAAAAAGATTTGATTCAATCTTTTAATCTGATCAAAGGATTCTTGAATTTCAGAATGAAGGATTCCTGGTGGGTTAATGAATTGAAAAACCTCACATCACAAAAAATTGAGGAAAGATCTAAAATATCAAAGCCTGAAAAATATCTTATAGAATATTGCTCACCGAACACCAATAAACCTCTGCATTTGGGTCATATTCGCAACATTCTTTTGGGATGGTCGGTATACCGAATCCTGATGTCTGTTGGACATGAAGCACATACTACACAAATTATAAACGACAGAGGAATTGCAATCTGTAAAAGTATGTTGGCCTGGAAATTATTTGGAGAGGACAAAACTCCAGAAAGTCAGGCGCAAAAGCCAGATCACTTTGTGGGTAATTATTATGTGTTATTTGAGAATAAATTCAAAGAAGAATATATAAACTGGCAACAAGGCACCGAAGCTTTTGATATTTGGCAATCAAAAAAGAAAGAGGATGAAACTAAAGAATTATTTTATGCCAAATTTAAGAATGAATATTTTAATCAATATAGTTCACTGGGAAAAGCTGCAGGCGAGATGCTGCGCAAATGGGAATCAGGAGATGAAGAAGTAATAGCACTTTGGAAAAAAATGAATCAATGGGTGTATCAGGGATTTGATGAAACTTTCGCAAAACTTATGGTATCTTTTGAATCTGTTTATTATGAATCTAATACTTATTTGCTAGGAAAAGACATCATTAAGCAGGGACTTGAAAAGGAAGTTTTTTACAAAGAAAAAGATGGATCTGTTTGGATTGATTTAACAGAATCAGGCTTGGATAAAAAGATTGTTTTAAGAAGTGATGGAACTTCCGTGTACATTACTCAAGATTTGGGTACAGCTCAGATGAGGCATCACGAGCATCACGCGGATCACTATATTTATGTTGTCGCGGATGAGCAGGATTACCATTTTCAAGTCTTGTTTGAAACACTGCGTAAGCTTGAAGAACCATATTCTAAGGGAATGCACCATTTATCATATGGTATGGTTGAATTGCCTTCTGGTAGAATGAAGTCTAGAGAAGGAACTGTGGTGGATGCAGATGATCTTATTGCAGAGGTGATTAATGAAGCAGGTGAGTCAGCGATGGAACGTGGAGAACTATCTGGAATCAGTGAATTGGAAAAAAATGAACTCATTACCAAAATAGGGATGTCAGCGTTAAAGTATTTTTTATTAAAAGTGCATCCAAAAAAACGAATGATTTTTGATCCAAAAGAATCTGTGGATATGCAAGGACATACCGGTCCATATGTAGTGAATGCATTTGTTCGGATTAAGTCCATATTACGTAGACAAGAACCAGGTCTAGAATTATTTCCTGCTTTAAATGTTACAAGTGGAGAAAAAGATTTGATTAGTCTTTGCTTAAATTATCCTAAGGTTTTGCAGGATGCTGCACAACAATTTGATCCGTCACATTTAGCAAACTATCTTTACCAAATGGCAAAAGACTTTCATCGCTTTTATCATGAGTACCGGATACTTAATGCAGAAACGGAAGAAATAAAATTATGGCGATTACAAATCTGTAAAATATTTAGTGAACATTTGGAACACGGAATGAATTGTCTGGGAATTCCAATGCCGGATCGAATGTAATAAAATAAATACAACATGTCAGAAGCATCAAATAACGAACATTTCAACTTTATTGAAGAGATTATTGAAGAGGACATTAAGAACAATAAACATGGAGGCAGAATCCATACTCGATTTCCTCCGGAACCTAATGGGTATTTACATATTGGTCATGCGAAATCCATTTGTTTGAATTTTAGCCTGGCACAAAAGTATAATGGTAAAACCAATTTGAGGTTTGACGATACCAATCCGGTCACTGAAGAAGTTGAATATATTGAATCCATAAAAAACGACATACGATGGTTAGGATTTGATTGGGAAGGCAGAGAATATTACGCATCTGATTACTTCCCTCAGATCTATCAATTTGCCATTCAGCTTATAAAATCTGGCAAAGCCTATGTAGATGATTCAACTGCTGAAGAAATCAGTAAAATGAGAGGAATCCCTACTGCTCCAGGAATTTTAAGTCCCTTTCGAAATAGAACAATTGAAGAAAATCTAAACTTGTTTGAAGAGATGAGAAATGGAGCATTCAAGGAAGGGGAAAAGGTTCTGCGTGCTAAAATAGATATGTCTTCTCCCAATATGCATTTACGCGATCCTATACTTTACAGGATTTTGTACACCCCTCATCACCGGACTGGCACTACTTGGTGTATCTATCCGACCTATGATTTTGCTCATGGGCAAAGTGACTCTATTGAAGGAATTACACACTCAATATGCACACTTGAATTTGAAAATCATAGACCATTATACAACTGGTTTATTCAGGAGTTACAGATATTTCCATCCAGGCAAATTGAATTTGCCCGACTTAATTTGGAATATACTGTAATGAGTAAAAGAAAACTTTTACAACTTGTAAACGACGGGATTGTTAACGGGTGGGATGACCCAAGAATGCCTACGATAAGTGGTATGCGCCGTAGAGGATATCCCGCTGCGGCACTCAGACAATTTGCAACTGAAGTAGGGGTCGCTAGGCGAGAAAATCTTATTGAATTGCCTAGACTTGAGAATACCATTAGGGATTATTTAAACAAGGTTTCTGAAAGGGTAATGGCAATTTTGGATCCCATTAAAATTGTATTGACAAATTATCCTGATCAGTTAGAAATATTGGAGATGGAAAATAACCCTGAAGCTCCAGAATCAGGGACCCGAAAAGTACCATTTGGAAAAAATCTCTTCATAGAGAAGGAAGATTTTATGGAGTTGCCTCCACCTAAGTATTTTAGACTATCTCCAGGATCCATGGTAAGATTAAAGTCTGCTTTCATTATTCGTTGTGATGAAGTTATTAAAAATGTAAATGGGGAAATAGATCATCTCCTTTGTACCTATTTTCCGGAAAGTAAAAGTGGAAATGACCACTCTGGTCTAAAAGTGAAGACCACTATTCATTGGGTTGAACAAAGCTCCGCTCTAAAAGCCGAAGTAAGGTTATATGACCGGTTGTTTAGTGTTCCAGAACCCAATTCCGGAGACGAGGATTTTAAGACAATGATAAATGAAGAGTCTCTTGTTACAGTTTCCAACGCATTGGTAGAACCTTATCTGAGGGATGCAAACCATGAAACGCGCTATCAATTTATTCGTAAGGGTTATTTTTGTCTGGACAGTGATACTCAAGCAGATAAATTAATCTTTAACAGGATTGTTTCATTAAAAGATTCATGGGCAAAAATATCTGAAAATAAAGGATAGAAATTTCTGACAAAATATATTTATAATAGTCCGTTATGCAAAATATTGATGAATTGCTTTCTGAATATGGTGAAAGCCATACCAATAAGACAAATAAATTAATTCATTGGATATGTGTTCCGCTGATTATGCTTAGTTTGGTCGGATTAATAATGCAAATTCCATTTCCTGTAAACTTTAAATCATTGAATTGGGCAGTACTTGTCCTCGCGCTAGCCTTAGTATATTATTACAGATTATCCATACCATTTTTTATAGGCTTTATGATTATCTCTGTCTTTTTAATTAAAGGTAACCAGATGCTGATAGAATTTTGCAATTCTAACAATTGGAATGCAACTTTAGTTATGATTCTGATTTTTGTTTTGGCCTGGATAGGTCAATTTGTTGGACATAAAATAGAAGGAAAGCGTCCTTCTTTTTTTGAGGATCTTCAATTCTTACTAATAGGACCAGCTTGGTTATTACATTTTATTTATAAAAAGATGGGTATTAAATATACTAATTCTGCTCAGTAAAAGTATTTTTATGAGTTTCAAAAACTTAAATTAATAGAATCAAAGTTTATTTAGTATCCATTTTTTTTGCACTACTCCCTTGTAGGTTTGTATAGATAATAAATATAAGCCATTCGGATAGGTATTGAAATCTAAGTTAATTCTTGTAGAATTAACTTCCGAATTAATAAAGTAATGATGACCTTGAAGGTCTTGGATAACTAAATTAATAATTTCATCATCACCTGAATGAATAGTGAGTATTCCATTAGATGGATTTGGAAAGATATTAATTTCACTTATTGATGTGTTTTTATTTCTAACATTACAACTAACTTCGAAAGGTCCAAATTTAAAAATACATGCCGTGCTGTCGCCATCAGGTTTGTCAGAAGCAATAAAAGAATATTTGCCAACCTTAAATTGATCAGGATTCTGATTTGGCAATTTAATTTGTAAATTTTCATCAAACCAATAACCAAATAGATTCGAATTGTTAAATTCCAACTTTATTTTGCCATCAGACTCCTGGCAGCCGGATGCATTTGTGATGCTTACAGATTTTAAACTAATTAGTGTGTCTGGAAAATTAAATTTGAAAATCTCTTCATCAGCACAATTGTAATTATCCTCAATTCTCAATAATGTATCATTTGCATTTAGTTCTTTAATGATATGAATTAAGGAGCTGTCAAATAATCCAATTAGTCTATCTTGTACAAACAACTTATAAGTATCTTGTAGAACATGAGAAGTTTGTACGAATAACTCCGGATTACGGCCAGTGCATTTATCATATAGTATGGTATCAATTTTTAGATCCAAAGGATTTTTAATTTGAACCTCATAACTGTAATTAGTTAAATTATTACTTTGGTCTTTAGCTAAAAAACTAAGAGTAGACTTTCCGATAGGGAAAATTTCATCTGTGAGAGGTCCGGAAATTTGTTTGAATTCTGATATGTTGCAATTGTCCGCTGCAATGGTCATTGGAACTTTTAAATTACAACGGTAACTCATACTATCTTTCCATCCAGAAATGACCGGTCTTAGAGTATCCAGAATTTCAATGGATACTAAACCACTGGCAGTATTCCCAGCTAAATCTTTTACAGAAATTGACATTTCAGAAGTTGTTAAATCCTTACAAGTAAACGAATCTCTGGATAAAGTCAGGACAATTCCTGTGTCGCAATTGTCCGTTACATTATTCACAAACAGTCCAGGATTAATTACTGCAATACCTTTTGAATTTAAATATATTTTCTGGAGAGGATTCCTGTTTACAATAGGCTTGAAAGTGTCCAGCACTGTGATTACTACAGAGTGTACCTTGACACAATTATTCTTATCGGTAATGGTGCAATTATAAGTTCCAGGTACTTTATTCCTTATTCGGTTGTCTTTTTCTCCACTATTCCAATTATAAACATAAGGTTCTGTCCCACCTCTACTAATTAACTCAACATCACCAGTCGCTTCTTTTGGGCATGCTGGGTACTTGCTGAATAAATTCTGGATGGTTATATTTTCAGGAGCATCAATTGTAAAACTTTTAATCAAATCACATCCACTGTTATCTGTTATGGTTACTGAATAATCTCCTTTTTTAAGATTATTGACATTCTTTGTTTTTAGTCCGTTAGACCAATTATAAGTATACGGGCTTACTCCTCCCGATACAGTTAAATTTATTAATCCGTCTTGATCTGATGCACAATTGAGAATAAATTTACCCCCCCAACTCAAATTTATGGCAGTAGGTTGAGTCAGAGTTTTATTCAAGATAACTGAGGCGCCAATGTTGTCTGAGACAGTAACAGAATATCCTCCAGCGGATAACCCACTTACCATCGCTGTATTCAATCCATTTGACCAGTTGTAGGAGTAAGGTGGGACTCCATTCGTGGGCGTAACAGTTATGCTTCCATCCGCAAATCCATTACAACTAATATTCTTAAATTGAGTAATAGAAGCACCGAGGGGTGGGGGACCAGGCAAGTTACCGGAAACTTGACTTAGGTCCATAAGATCATTTGAATTGCCGTTAGGAATATTCGCAATAATGGCTGCAGTATACATGGTAACCACTTGCCCGGCTGCCATATTCGGGGCAGTCCAGGTAACCGTCCAATTCACCTGATTTCCTCCTGAAAAATTTTTGGCTGGGTTGTGTTCCCAATATGAACGGCCACCCGAAGGTGTGATGACTGAACTGGAACTTGGGTTTGAAAAGGTTCCAATATTGTTATTGGACTGATCTAAAGCAACCAACTGAAATCCCCCTCTTTCTGCATCGGTAGGGGGAGAGGTATTGTTGTTTATTCTTACAGTAATGGTATAGGCATTTCCAGGTGTAATACTTGAGGGCAAACCTAAAATTTCAACGTTTCCGCTAAGATTGCCATGACCGCCTGGTGTATGACAACTCGTACACATAGCATCACCCGGGGCGCCAGTATATCCATTTGGAGGATTATCAGAGTAACCCAATAACAGTATCCCCGAAAAGAGCACAGCAAACAAAAAATACATATTATTCATACACAAGTACCTATTTATGATAAATTTATGCATTAAATCTCAGCCACTAAAACATTAACTTAAATTGATGAATTTGTTAACCTAGATTAAGATAAGTTAAGACAATTAAATCTTAAAAATTTGTGTTAGAAGCTTGAATCTGACTTTTTGAACAACAAGTCAATAAAGGCATTGCGATTAAAGATCTGAAATTTATCTATGGATTCACCAACACCAATATATCTGATCGGGATTTTAAATTGATCCGAAATACCCAAAACTACTCCCCCTCGAGCTGTGCCATCTAGTTTAGTGAGAATTAAACCTGTAAGATGTGTCGTTTCTGTGAAAAAACGACATTGTTCAATTGCATTTTGTCCGGTTGTTGCATCCAGAACAAGGAGCACTTCGTGTGGCGCCCCGGGCATTGATTTATTGATGGAACGATATATTTTACCTAATTCGTTCATCAAATTTGTCTTGGTGTGCAATCTTCCGGCTGTATCAATGATGACAATGTCATGTCCATGTTTTAAGGCAAATTGAGTGGCCTCATAGGCGACCGCTGATGGGTCGGCACCCATTCCTTTTGTGAAGAAATCACATCCTACTCGTTCTGACCATATTTTTAATTGATCCTCAGCCGCAGCTCTGAATGTATCTCCGGCAGCAATCAATACTTTCTTACTTTTTAGTGTAAATTGGTGGGCAAGTTTACCAATGGAGGTAGTTTTTCCTACACCATTAACCCCGACAACCAAAATGACATGTGGGTGTGTTTTTCCAGTGTAATAGTCGTCAAGATCTTCTGTTTTGTTTTCTGAAAGAAGAAGACTTATTTCTTCTCTCAGTAGTTCACTGAGTTCAGATGTACTCAAATATTTATCTCTTGCAACACGATCTTGTAAGCGATCGATGATTTTTACTGTGGTTTCTAATCCAATATCTGAAGTAATCAGGACTTGTTCTAACTCATCAAGAATTTCGTCATCTATACTTGATTTCCCCGCAATGGCTTTTGTGATCTTTTCAAAAAAACCAGTCTTGGTTTTTTCCAAACCCTGCTCGAGGTCTTCCTTTTTTTCTTTACTAAAAAATCGATCAAAAAAGCCCATGTTACTATATTTTCAAAATAAAAAATGAGATGTCCTTTAACAAGAACCTCTCATTATTTCTTTAACAGGCTAAAAATGAATTACTTAGATTGCTCGAAGAATTCTTTTACCTTGTCTTTGTGTACTATTAGTTCTTTATACGTATACTTTCCAGTAACAGGGTCTTTGATAGATTTTATAACCTTCACAAAGTCCCTTCCGGAACCAACGTTAGCAGCACGTTGTGCAACCTTTGCGTTTTTGGATACCTTTGCCATAACTATTTAATTTCTTTATGAACAGTATATTTTCTAAGAATAGGATTGAATTTTTTTAACTCCAATCTGTCCGGAGTATTTTTCCTGTTCTTCTCTGTAATGTAACGGGAAGTGCCAGGACTTCCACTTGCTTTGTGCTCAGTACACTCAAGAATGATTTGCTGCCTGTTGCCTTTACTCTTTTTTGCCATCTCAATTTAAAATTAAAAATTAGGAATTAGCTTTTTTGTCAAGCTTTTTTAAATAATCGAAAAGACCTAATTTGTCAATCGTCCTGAGTGCTTTCGCGGTCACTTTTAGCTCAACCCATTCATTGGTCTCAGGCACGTAAAAGCTCTTCTTTTGAAGATTTGGATTAAAACGTCTCTTGGTTTTTCTATTGGAGTGAGAGACTTTGTTGCCAAATAATGGCCTCGTACCGGTTAAATCACATACTTTTGACATAATTCATTCTTTTTATAACACCTGGTGACTCCGTCAGGATTCAAACCTGAAACCTCCTGATCCGTAGTCAGGTGCTCTATTCAGTTAAGCTACGGAGCCTTTGAAATTTAGGGTGCAAAGATAAAAGCATTTTTTTAAATATTTAACTATCCTAATCATTTTTTAATAAATGCTTTGGAAAGACTTCCGCGCTCAGACTTAACAAAAACGTAATAAATCCCTGTATTACAGTTGCTTATATTTATAGATTGACGATTGTTTACGCCAGGGTGATAATTTAATTCTTGATGCCAGATTCGTTGCCCTAAAGGATTGACAATCTCTAGGTTATATTTAGCAAACCTTTCAAATCCCAACACAATATTTAATTCATCTCCTATTACTGGATTAGGACGTATATCAATAAATTCATTTTCCACTAATGTGTTGCAAAACTTCTCCAAACAAATCAGGGACTTTTGAACATTAAATCTACGGCCAGAAGAGGTAATATCCTGAAGGCTCTCATTCAGATCTCCACAGTTTAGTACAAAATCTCTCATCAGCAATAATCCTTCTTTAGGTGAAGCTTTCACAAGATTTGCATAGGTTTCACAATATTGGTTAAGAAGAGCAATTCCACCTCCAACTTGGGGGGCAGATAAAGAGCAGCCTGCCGAATATCCGGTAGATCCTCCAGCTTCAAGGACCGGTATATTTTCGCCACTTGCCCCAATATCAATATGTATTTTACTAAATCCTGCGGCATCCACTTTTTTGTCATTGATGTCTGTGTTGGTCACTGTTATTAAAAATAGACTTGGGCACAAAGACGGAACATCTCCTTTGATAGATACGTCATGATCAGACTTATTTACTGTTGCGCAAACATTCATTATGCCAACTTCACCGAGATAATCATACAACGGACATATAAGAGGGAATTCATCAGGAAACGCATTGTCGTAACCTAAAGAAATGGTGCTGGCAACTATATATGCTCCTGATTTCCCATTACTCTTCAGGTATTGGTCTTTCATTTTATGAAAATAAGTATAACATTCGACCAGATGAGCATCATTGGAGGCTGAGCAAAGTAACATTTTGATGTGCTGATTCGCTCCGGTAATTCCTATTCCATTATCTCCTAGAGCGCCCACAAGACCTAAAATATTGGTTCCATGATTGTTCAACGGGTGATTGTCCCCACCATTGAAACTTACTGAGTTGTAGCCATAATAGTCATCCACATACCCATTTCCATCATCGTCCAATTTGTTGTCTGGAATCTCCTTATGGTTAACAAACAGATTCGGTTTTAATTCGGTTAGACCATAATCAAATCCATTATCTATTACTCCAATTACTAAAGTATCCCCAAGAGGACTGATTCCCCCATTCTCGTAGCACCAAACATCTTCGAAACCCATTTTTGAAAAATTCCACTGCTGACTGAACTCTGGATCATTTGGGCGGCATGTTCTTTGCGAGAGTATGTGATTGCATTGGAAATCAGAAATAGAAGAATGATTTTTTAAAAGTTGTATTTCTTGATCCTTCGTGTAATATGCAGGAAATTCTATAAGTGCTACGTTGTAGTTGCCAGCCAGTTCTTTAACAAGAATGGTCTCTTTTGAACTTGATCTTAAATGGATAGAAAAGTCTAAGGAGGATGTGTATTTTACCAGATATTGGTGAGGGATAATCTGGGCGGTCAATTTAATACCTAATAGCAACAATAATATGGGGAGTAATTTTTTCATGCAGAACAAATAAGCGCTTTGAGATTGCGAAAATACGAAAAAGAATGGGTCAATCGGCTTCCATACCATGAAAAGCACTCCCCATCTACCAATAATCCATGAATTGGTTTGAATGCAGCAATGTCGATTTCTTTAAAGGGGTAAGGCTCGGATGACAATAAAATTCGATCGGGATGTAAGGATATAATTTCCTCAAGGTCTGTTATTGGGTATCTTAATTTATGTTCAAAAACATTTTGCCACCCTAATTGAGCAATCATATCATGGATAAAAGTATCAGAACCAATGCTCATATATGGCTTTTTCCAAATCAAGTAACAAACACGCAGTGGTTTATCTTGGTTTTCTTCAGTTTTCAAACGATCTCTCTCAAGTTTTATTTTTTTTGTAATTGATTCTGCGGACAAACTTTTATTTGTCATCAATCCTACAAAATGGATCATTTGAATTGCATCCTCAAGGTTGTGGATATCACTTACCCATACTGGCAAATGCTGCCTTAGTTTTAAAATATCTTCTCTATTGTTTTCTTCTTTATTTGCTAAAATTAAATCCGGTTTTAACCTAAGAATTTTTTCAATATTGGGTGTTTTTGTTCCTCCAATTCTTGTTTTTGACAAGTACCATTGCTTTGGATGAACGCAAAATTTCGTTATTCCTACAACTTCATTATCCAAACCCAGGGCAGACAATAATTCAGTTTGTGAAGGCACCAAAGATACAATTCTTACAGGGGCATTTATTAAATGGACAAATTCACCAGTTTGATCTAAATAGGTTTTTAGCAACTACTTACGGAATTACGGTAACAAAAATTAGAGAATTCTTATAAATGTTGAGACGGTTGATGTTCCGGATTCCTAGTGGTGAGAGATCAGCAACTTCTTTCCAGTTTTGAGAACCAGGTTCAAGTTGCAAAATTCTGGAGTCTTGTGCACAAATAATTCTGTTATTTTCCAATACTGCAAAGTCTTCAACATTTTTAGGCATTTCTGCTATAGTTATCAGTTTTTCTTTACTTAAACTATAAGATTTCAATAGCCATTTATCATTTAAAATTTTATGAACAAAGATGATTTCATCTGCAGAAGTTGCTTCAAATGTACGCCCAATATTAGCGGCAAATACTCTTCTGGATAATCTGTTCTCCTCACAAATTGCCATGATGTTCTGATCATCTAGAATAAAACAAACCCACTTATTCTTTCCAAGATTCCTGTAATAACCTATTTTTCCCTGGTCTCCCAAGACTGTTCTTTTAAATTCACCTGTATACTTATCGTATGCAACTAATTTTTGGGTAGAGTCATCTTTAGGTACATGAATACAGGTGATTTCATCATTCATCCCTGTATTAATTCTAGGTGAATAATCTGATCCGGAATTTGTAATCAAACGGGTATAATTTCCTTTTATCAAATCGAATGAGTAAATCTCTGTGCTTTCCTCCTGTTTTGTTTTAATGGTTGCCAGAAAATGATTCTCGTCAATCTGAAATGGTTGATTATTGTAACCATTGGGATTAAAATTACTTAAAAAACTTATTTTATTGAAATGCCACTTAGAAGCGTTCAAATCTTGGATATCCGCTTTATATAAGTTACAAGTTGGCAGCTGTGCTACTGAAATCTGATAAAACAATAAACAACAAAGGAAGGATTTAAAGAATAAAAAATGGTTCATACATAAATACTTTATTGAGCACTGGCTGAGCGAAAAATTCTCTTCCAGTTGATTCCTTCTTTCAAACTGGCATTTTTTAAGCTGAACCAGATCAGTAATGGTTTACCTACAATATGATCTTCAGGAACAAACCCCCAAGCTCTAGAGTCTTCTGAATTATGTCTGTTGTCGCCCATTGCCCAATAGTAATTTTGCTTGAAAGTATAAGTTTGAGCTTGCGTGCCGTTAATGTAAATTTGATTGTTCTTTACTTCAAGTATATTGTGTTCATAAACTGAAATTACCCGATCGAAAAGACTTAGATTTTCCAGAGACAAATTTACTGTTGCACCTTTCTTAGGAATCCAAACAGGACCATAGTTATCAAAATTCCAGTCTTTTCTGTCATTTGGAAACACAGAATTATCCTGGGTTGGGTAGGGCATTATTTCAATGTCTGGCCCCATGGCTTTAATTTTACCCAATTGCTCCTGGTCCAGGTAAAGTAATCCTGATTTTGCATTTGTATCATAAATGTTTACGCCCCATTCACCAAGTTTTTTAAGATTGATATTCGTGGTTGTGGATTTTACAATATATAGATATTGCATATGTCTTGGGTTTTCTCCAGGTTGACCATTGATGTACAATTGTCGGTTGATCACCTGAATGCTGTCACCGGGCATTCCTACACATCTTTTTATATAATGATCTTTTTTGTCCAAAGGTCTTACTCGTAACTCAGCACCGTTTGTATCTTCATCTGCATATGGGCTATTAGATTTCTGAAAGGCAGCCCAGGATCTGGTTTTGCCCAAATAAACACTGTCGCCAACAGGCCAGTTGAAAACAAACGGGTCATTTCGCTTAATCTCAGTCAATTTAGGTAACCGGTAATATGGAAGACTTGGTTTTTTGAAGTAGGACTCTGAGCCAATCACCGGAATAGTATTATGCAGTAAAGGAATCATGACAATGGTCATTGGCGTTCGAATTCCATAATGCACTTTGCTTACAAGTAAAAAGTCGCCAACTTTTAAGGAACCCTCCATAGATGGGGTAGGGATCACATAAGCTTCAAGAATAAACATACGTAGGAAGGCAGCAGCAAAAACAGCAAAAACAATGGATTCTACCCATTCTCTGGCTGCAGATTTATGGTAGGGACTTTGCCTTTGCAATCTATCAAACTTTCCGCTGTCCTTGGATTTTTGAGCAAGATGCAATTCATTAAGGTATTCTTTTTCTTTTAAATAGGCAGGTTCAATAAATTGACAAGTAGGGTCTTTGGCAATCATGGCAAAAATTGCCGGAGGATAAATTACAGAAACAGCAGAGTGCCAAAACTTCATTTTTCCAAATGATCTGACCAAATCTACACTCATTCCTGCCAGGATAAAAATATTGACAATTGGAAATAAAAGCCACAGTGCATGAGTTTTCTTATGTCCAATGGCAGCACACCATTCAGCAAAATTGACTCCCGGAATCCATGCTTTTACCGCCTCAATACCCAGCTTAGGAAATAACCAATACAAACTTAAGCATAAGAGTAAATAACTGATAATCAAAAATATAAGAATAGACATGAAGTTTTTTTTTATTTTAGTGCAAAGATACTCATTTTAAAAAGGGGAGTCTAAGTATTTAGACCAAGCTTGGTTTTCTTTAGATGTAAGCATATTTTAAGTCAATTTTGCAAAGATTTCAGACCTGGACAATGGTTTGGTTTCTCCGGGCTGTAAATTTCCAAGATTTAAATTTCCAACAGCAATGCGGATAATCCTTAAGACTGGATGACCAAGAGATGAACACATTTTTCGGATTTGCCTGTTTTTGCCTTCCTTTATCCTAACCTCCAACCATGTTGTAGGAATTTGCTTCCGGATTCTTACTGGTGGGTTTCTTTCAGGAACTTTTATGTCGTCCTGAATTACTTTTGCCTCACAGGGTAGGGTATTATAAAATTTATCTTTCAATTTAATTTTTACACCCTGTGAAATCTTTTTGATAAAATCATCATCGGCATTACCATCCACCTGAACCCAATATGTTTTAACGCATTTATTTAATGGATTTAATATTGTCGAATTGATTTTAGGATCATTTGTCAATATCAACAGTCCTTCGCTGTCTTTATCTAACCTTCCTACCGGATAGACATCACCTGGAAATGAAAATAAGGAGGAAAGCGTAATGTCTCCTTCACATTCCGGAGTAAATTGAGAAATCATCCCATAGGGTTTGTATGCAGCGAAGTAACAAAGATTTTTCACAAAAAAAGAGGATTACTTTTCAACTTTGTTTGGTGAAATTATCTCCCATTCTGCCTTTCGAATCAATTGATTAATTTCTTTAAGCTCATTATTTTGTAAATTTTTAAAACGCAAAATTTCCGCATCAATGAGGGCAGACAAATATTTACCCAATTCTTCCGCCTGATTTGTTGGAGGATAGGATGCACCGTTGTATAAAGCAATTAAATGCGCAAGTTTATTGGTAAGCTTTATAGGATAATTTATAGGATCTTGGACACTTTGCATTTTGGTTTGATACAATTCATTTTCAATCGAACTCAAAATACTGTCTATATGTGTTTTTAGTTTGAAAAATGGCTTATTCTGTTCGTTATTTTCAATCTTGGTACTGAAATCAAAAAGTTGTCTTCGGACGTCACGTATATTTATTATTGTTTTGTGTGCTTCATCCACTTTATCTCTGGATAGTTTAATAAAATTATAGAGTCTGGTTACATCATTATCATCGACAGGATAATTAAGATCTCTGATAATTGTGCATTTTGTCGAATCAGTAAATTTTTTTGATTTGAAAATTATCATATAGTCTCCCGGTGGGGCAAGTGGGCCATCTAATGAAGCACCCCACATAATCATTCCTTCTACAGATTTTGCAGGCTCCAACTTAAAGGGAATTAAAATGAGATTGGAGCCTGAGTTGAGTTCGATCTTATAATTTTTATCTTTATGGTATGTAGACAGATTGGTAACTAACTCATTATTAGAATTCATCAAATTTATTTCAACAGAATCTTTCAAATTAAAACTGTCCAGGTAAACATATAGCATTATTTGGGACGGGTGGTTTATTCCTGAATTAGAAACCGACTTGTCCATTTTTCCACTAATTCGATAAGCCGGTTTTGGCTTTGATAAAGAATATTTTTCCTTTTCAGATTCCTTGATGTCTCTCAATGGTGTAAGATCATCAATCATCCAAAGACTTCTACCTTGGGTTGCAGCAATTAGCGAGTAATCCTTAATGAGTAAATCTGTAATTGGAACAATAGGCAAATTCATTTGAAAGTCATACCATCTTTTTCCATCATTAAAAGAAATATAGGCGCCTCTTTCTGTCCCACAATACAATAATCCTTTAGAAATAGGATCAGCTCGGATCACACGGGTAAAGTGCTCCTCGGAAATTCCTGAAATAATTTTTTTCCAATTTTTACCATAGTCTTCCGTCTTAAATAAGTATGGCTTATAATCGCCTGATTTGTATGAAGTGGCGGCAATGTAGGCACCGCCCGCATGGAATGGATCAGCTTCAATGCAGTTAATCATACACCATTCTGGAAGTTCTGAAGGAGTAACATTTGTCCAGTTTTTTCCACCATTTTCGGTAATATGCACTAAGCCATCATCACTACCTACCCAAATTAAATCTTGTTTTATTTTAGATTCTGCAACTGCAAATATTGTACAATAATATTCTACTGACGTGTTGTCTTTTGTAATGGGGCCACCTGAAGGTTTCAATTTTTCACGATCATTTCTTGTTAAATCAGGACTAATTGTTTCCCAGCTTTGCCCTTCATTATAACTAACATGAAGGTGATTGGATGCAGTATATAACTTTTTTGGTTTGTGTGTTGAAAACAAAATTGGAAAATTCCATTGAAATCTATATTTTAAATCTTCAGCACCATATCCAATAGGATTATCAGGCCAAACATGAATATTTCTTGAAAGTTGATTTTTGTGATCATACCTTGTCAGATAGCCGCCATAACTTCCCCCATATACTATATCCGGATTATCAGGATCTACTGCAATGTGGCCCGATTCGCCTCCTGCAGTTGATTCCCAATCCCCATCATCAATTCTGTTTTTTGTATTTCTATGCAAAATTCTAACTGTGCTGTTGTCTTGTTGTGCAGCATAGATTCTGAATGGAAAAGAATTGTCCGTAGTTACTCTATAGAATTGTGCAGTAGGTTGATTGTGTACAGAAGACCAGCTTGCCCCACCATTTAAAGAAATCTGGGCTCCACCATCATTTCCCACTATAATGTTGGAAGGATTTACAGGATTAATCCAGATGTCATGATTGTCACCGTGCTGTGTTGGGATGGTTTTAAAGGATTTTCCACCATCCGTTGATTTATGCAGTGAAACATTAAGAACATAAACTGTATTTGGATCTAATGGGTCAGCCAATAGTCTGCTAAAATACCAAGCCCTTTGTCTTAAGTCCCTGCTTTCATTGACTCTTTCCCATGTGTCTCCGCCATTATCAGATCTAAAAAGTCCACCATTTTCATTCTCAATCATTGCATAAAGCCTTTCAGTTTGAGAAGGGCAGATAGTCAGGCATGAAATTCCCCAAAGACCCGTTGGCAAACCTTTATTCTTACCGATTTCTTTCCATGTTTCACCACCATCTAAACTCTTCCACATGGATGAGCCATTTCCGCCACTGTTCAAACTATAAGGTGTTCTTTGAACTTTCCAGGTTGTGGCATACATTATTCGAGGTAAACCAGGATCAAAGACGAGATCAATTGCACCAACAGAGTCATTTACAAAGAGTACCTTCTTCCAATTTTTTCCACCATCCACTGATTTAAAAATTCCTCTTTCTTGATTCGGTTGATATAAATCTCCCATTGCAGCAAGATAAATGAGATTAGAGTTTTTGGGATGAATTCTTATTCTGCTAATATGCCTTGTGTATTTTAAACCGGCAAAGAACCAGGTTTTGCCTGCATCCTCAGATTTCCAAATACCTTCGCCGGATGAAACATTACCTCTAACTGTTTCTTCACCTGTACCTGCAAAGAGGATATTTGGATCCGATTCCGAAATTGCTATGGCTCCAATTGACCCACCAAAAAATGGGTCGGAAATGTTTTTCCAATTTTTACCTGTATCTGAAGTTTTCCAAATACCTCCTCCTGTGGATCCCATTAAATAGGCATTCGGCTGATTAGGAATACCTGTTACGGCGCAAGATCTTCCTCCTCTGAATGGACCAACTAATCGCCATTCTGCTGCAGAATAGTACTTTTCATAAGGATTCTTCTGACCATAGACGTAAGGAATAAAATTCAGAAGCAAAGGCAATAAGTAAATAAAGCGCATGTTATTGTTAATTTCTTTACAAATGTACATGCATATTTAATTATGCTGGTGAAATGGATAGAATTGGATTATTTCTAGAGTAAAACATATCAAACCAATGAAATTATTTGGATTAGGGGAATTTTATGAAGGATAGAATTAATTTTGCCGTGAAATGAGTAATATTAAGATAGGTCAGATCGTGTTGCCGGAATTTCCTTTGTTGCTGGCTCCTATGGAGGATGTTAGTGATCCTCCTTTTAGGGCTTTATGCAAATCTCAGGGATGTGACATGATGTATACTGAGTTTATTTCTGTTGAAGGGCTTATAAGGGATGCGGAAAAAAGTGTTAGAAAATTAGATATTTATGAAGAGGAGAGACCTATAGGTGTTCAAATTTTTGGCGCAGAGTATGATTCTATGATGAGGGCAGCCGAAATAGTAGAAGAAGCAAAACCTGAATTACTCGATATTAATTATGGATGCCCTGTTCAAAAAGTAGTTTGTAAATTAGCCGGAGCAGGAATTTTAAGAGATATCCCTAAGATGGTAAGACTTACTGAGGCTGTGGTAAAATCTACTCATCTTCCTGTTACAGTAAAAACAAGGCTTGGTTGGGATGAAAATTCTATATTTATCGAAGAAGTAGCAGAAAGGCTTCAGGATATTGGTATTAAAGCTCTAACAATACATGCCAGAACGCGGGCCCAAATGTATAAAGGTCATTCCGATTGGAGTTGGATATCTAAGGTGAAAAATAACCCAAGAATTCATATTCCGATTTTTGGTAATGGGGACATAGATTCTCCACAAAAAGCCTTAGAATTTAAGAACAAGTATGATGTGGATGGAATAATGATTGGACGTGCAAGTATTGGCTATCCATGGATTTTCAGAGAAATAAAACACTTTTTTAAAACCGGTGAAATTCTTCCGCCTCCAGATCTGATAGAAAGGGTTGATGCAGCAGCCAATCATTTAAAAAATAGTATCCTATGGAAAGGGGAGAGGCTTGGCGTGTTGGAAATGCGAAGACACTACACAAACTATTTTAAAGGTCTTCCGGGAATTAAAGAATATAGGGCTAAATTGGTCACAGAATTGGAACCACCGATATTGTTTGAAATTCTTGAAAAAATTCAATCCGAATTTTCGGGAATACAAAGTCTTGAATTTGCGTAATGGATAATCAGTTAATTTTTAAACTGGATACAGCCGAACGAAAAATTTTAGATATAATTTCGGATTGTGGTCAACAATTAAACTATCCAGTATTTGCTATAGGAGGTTTTGTAAGGGATCGGCTAATAGGAAGGCCTTCTAAAGATATTGATATTGTCTGCCTGGGGGATGGGATAAAGTTAGCACAAGAAGTTGCGAGTAAATTTAGACCAATCCCAAACATCAATATTTATGAGCGATTTGGAACCGCCATGATCAGACATCATGACCTTGAAATTGAATTTGTTGGTGCCAGGAAAGAATCTTATAGCAGCGAATCAAGAAAACCAACTGTCAGTCCGGGTACACTTCAAGATGATCAACTCAGAAGAGATTTTACCATTAATGCTATTTCTATAAGTCTGAATCAGGATAATTTTGGAGAGATTATTGATCCATTTAATGGACTCGAGGATTTGGAAAAAAAAATAATCAGAACTCCTGCGAATCCTGATATAACTTTTTCAGATGATCCTTTAAGGATGATGAGGGCTATTCGATTTTCCACACAATTGGATTATGAAATAGAGCCTCGTACATGGACAGGTATTTTGAATAATGCCAAGAGAATAAGAATTATTTCAAAGGAAAGAATTAGTGCTGAGTTGGAAAAAATTATCTTATGTCAGGTCCCTTCTATAGGTTTTGATAAATTGTTTAAATCTGGTTTATTAGAACTTTTTTTTCCTGAACTTTGTATGTTGCACGGTGTGGAATACCAAGATGGAAAAGGTCATAAAGACAATTTTTATCATACCTTACAAGTGCTGGATAATTTGTCCAAAAAGACAGATAAATTATGGTTAAGATGGGCTGCTATATTGCATGATATTGCTAAACCTCAGACAAAAAGGTATGATTCAGAACTTGGTTGGACATTTCATGGTCATGAAGCTTTAGGTGCTGCAATGCTGCCTAGGATATTCAAGAATTTGAGAATGCCCCTTGACCATAAGATGAAATATGTTCAGAAATTAGTTAGGCTGCATCTGAGACCAATAGCACTTACCCAGGAAATCATTACTGATTCAGCTTTAAGAAGATTGCTTTTCGATGCCGGTGAAGATTTGGAAGATCTTTTGATGCTTTGCGAAGCCGATATTACTTCTAAGAATTCAGATAAGGTTAAAAGATATTTAAATAATTATTCAAAGGTGCGGGAAAGGCTTGCAGAGGTTGAAGAAAAGGATAGAATTAGAGAATGGCAACCTCCGATCAGTGGAGAAGAAATAATGAAGACATTTAACCTTAAACCAGGAAAGGAAATTGGATTGATTAAGAATGCCATCAGGGAATCCATTCTGGATGGGATAATTCCTAATGCCTATGAACCTGCCTTTCAATTAATGCTGGATAAGGCAAAGGAATTGGGCTTAACAAAAGCTATCTGATTATTATTATTTTGGATTGAGTTCGCCCACTATCATACGATTGGTTTTAGGTTCAATTCTAAAACCAAAGGATTTACCTTTATTTACAAAATTTGTTTTTGCATTACCTGCATTTCCATTATATTCAACTTGAAACGCTAAACGACTGAGTTTATCCCCATCATATTTTAACTCTGTGTACTTCAGTTCTATACCGGAATTTTTTAATACTTGCTGCAAGGAATCTAATAAATTTTTATTCATTTTTCTTCCGAACTGCAGCTCAATGATCTCGTCATTCTGAGTAAACGAGTAAGGTTTATACTCGAATGTGCAAGCAATTAAGAAGCTAAGTAGTAAAAGACCCTTGAATGTAGGTTTAAACATCCTTTTGTTCAGGGTTTGCTTCATTTGGCTTAGGTTCATTATCGATAGAGTCCTGGACTTTATCTCTTGTAGATGCATACATTTCTCCAGCTTTATCAGCTAAGTCCTTGGCTGTATTTTCTACTTTTTCGCCAATATTCTGAGCAATATCCTTTGTTTTGTCCCAAACCTGATCTGCAACCTCAGAGGCCTTTTTATAGGTTTCAGATTCCTTTATTTCTTGGATGGTTTCAACAACTTCATCTTTTGCCTCACTTACCCATTCCTTGGCCTTTTGAAAACCTTCTGAAGCCTCAGTCTTTGCCTCTTCAAATTCTTCTTTAGCCTTATCGGCAAAAGATTGTGCCATTTCATTAGCTTTTTTGAAAGTTTCAGATTCTTTAATTTCTCCGATGGTTTCTTTAATTTCTTCTTTTGCCTTCGCTGCAAGATCTTCGGCCTTATCCTTTACATTTTCAGCTTGTTCTTTTGCAGTTCCAAAAAGATTTCCAAATAACTTCTTTAAAATACTCATTATCAATTGATTAGTGGTTAATTAATATTATTCATCTTTCGGTAATTCCAAGGTAGGTAATTGTGAAGATGGATTTGATTCTGAAATAGGGGATGCTCCTCCCGAGTTAGATTCTTTTTCCTGACTTTCTACCCATTTTTCCGCTTTGTCGAAGAACCCTTTGTGTTTTGTTTCCAAAGCCTCTCCAAAATCTGCAGGTTTATCAGCCAATCCATCTTGATTTTGATCAATTTTAGCTTCCTCAGCATCCATTGCCTTTGATTTTTCTATAGACATGTCTATAAAACTTTCAACTTGCTCAAGTGTTTGATTCGCTTTTTGCTTTAATTTTTCTCGAACTTCCTTGGTATTATCATCCAGCTCGTGAACTTTTTCTTTAAGTTCATTCCAAAGATAAGACCCCTGATCTGCGACTTCTTTTCCTGTTTCTTTGATAAATTCTTTTGCTTTGGTTCCCAAATCTGTATTATCTAACTCAACATCATGCTTAATTTCTTCTTTTGAATTTAGTTCAAACTTTTCATAAGTATCGGCTTTTGTATTCCTGATTGGATTTTGGCTTGGGACAAAATCCGAATCAGGTTTTTCAAACCACTTTCTAAACCAATTGACTAAACCCATTTTAACTACATTGATTATTACAAAGTTAATACTATTGAGGGATATTTTTATTAAAAAAACACCCTAATCCTTTTCCCATAATTTATATTATGTTAAGTTGTTTTGGAGCTCTAAAAACTCCTAACTACTTCAACCAGGCATTCCCCAATTTTGTCAGCAAATTCGAATTTACCTATTAGATGAACAGGAATATTCTCCCTTTTCAAAAATTCTTCAAAATGATTTTGATGCAGAGGATCTATCACAATCAATAATCCGCCACTGGTCTGAGGGTCGGCTAAAATTTTAAACCACGAGTTGTCTTCAAGTCGGACTTTATGTCCATAAGAACTCCAATTCCGGTGGGTCCCTCCAGGTATCGCCCCATCTTCAATATATTGCCAAACACAAGGATCTAGAAAAGGCAACTTAACATAATCAATTATGGCTTTTAAAGAGGAAGCCTCGCAAATTTCTAATAAATGTCCGCACAATCCAAATCCGGTTACGTCGGTCATAGAATGTACAAATTTTTGATCACCTAATTTTTCGCCAACATTATTTAACTTTAGCATTGAAATTTTGGCAATATCTCGATGTTCTTCTTTAAGAATTGATTTCTTCTCTGCCGTGGTTAATATCCCTACCCCAAGTCCTTTTGTCAAATAAATTAAGTCTCCCGCTTTTGCACCGGAATTCATTTTTATGCTTTCCACTTGAATCTCACCGGATACAGCCAAGCCAAAAATTGGTTCAATGGAATCAATACTATGTCCACCAGCCAATGGGATTCCAGCTTCAGAACAAATTGCTCTGGCGCCTTCAATAACCTTTCTTGCATATTCTATCGGTATTTTGTCAACCGGCCATGCAAGTATTGCAATAGCCATAAGGGGTTTGCCGCCCATTGCATATACATCGCTTATTGCGTTTACCGACGCTATTCGTCCAAAGTCAAATGCATCATCCACAATAGGCATAAAGAAGTCTGTAGTACTTATCATGGCTTTTCCATTTCCAAGATCGAATACGGCAGCATCATCTTTTTGATGGTATCCAACCAACAAATCAGGAAAAAAAATTTTATTTTCAGATTTTAAAATCTCATCCAAAATTGCAGGACTGATTTTACACCCACAACCAGCCCCATGACTAAATTGGGTTAGACGAAAAGTATTCATGTATATTTATTTGATTTTTGAATTGTATAAGAGAATCACAAATTTTATTCACATCATCGTGCTCAATCTTTAGCTTAAATACCATGGAGGAAATTTTCTTATTCAAGCCATAATCGTAAAACTTATCATAATAATCCAGCCCAATCTTTGCAGCTTCTTCTATTTGATTATTCTGAATATGCTTGATTGCTTGATCAGTTGCCATGTGACCAAGCCTTTTTCTTATTTTTTCAAAAGAAAGAATTAAGTCCGGACCATTATTCAAATTATAAGTAGAAAGAATGTGGTTCAATCGAATGTTATAATCTACTTCTAAATGAAACAAAATACCCTTCTGAATTTGATTCCATATTGAATTTGGTATGTAAACTTTTCCAATTGTCTTGGATTCATTTTCACACCAAATAGGTTTTTCTGAATTGAAAGTAATAAGTTTTTCAAATAAGAGATTTTCAAATTGCTCTGTACTGGGTTGTGCAGATTCATTAATCCAACCAAAGGCAGATCCCTTATGGCTGGCAAGGCTTTCTAAATCGATAACTTGTTCTGATTGACTTGAAAGGCGGGTTAAAACCTTTGATTTCATAGAACCAGTCTTTCCTCCTAAAACAAAAAACTTCCAGTCAGGATGATCAAAAATCTTGTGTGCCAGGGTCCTGTAAGCCTTATAACCACCCATAAGCAATTTAATTTCAAATCCTGCATTGGATAGTAACCAAGCCAAACTTGAGCTTCTTTTTCCACCTCTCCAGCAATGCATTAAAAAAGTTCCATTTACATTAAGATCCTCAGCTCTCAAAACAAAATTGGACAATCTGGGGCCTACCATCTCTAACCCAGACAGTAAGGCCAATCTGGCACCACTTTTCTTATATGTAGTACCTATTATACTTCGTTCTTCATCTGAAAATAATGGAAAATTTATGGCATCAGGAATATGACCACAGTTGTATTCAGATGGTGACCTGACATCTAAAACCGGATGACTCTTTTTAAGTGATACAAAATTCTCTACATTTATTAGTTCAACCGACATCTGTTTTTATTCAAAAACCAAGGCCTGCCCCACCCATTTTATGAGTAAATTCCTCAAGGGTCATTTCTTTATAACCAGATGTGGGAACTTCAAAAATACTTGAATTTACATTTTTGTCTATTTCTTTAGCGGTAACTAATATTTTCATTGTTGCCATATCTAAGGTGTATTCCAGCGGAAATCCACCAAAACTAATTTCATCGGCTTCTTTGATGATGCTGTGAGGGCTGTTAATTTGGTCCGTTATGTAACACGTAATTAAGACTTTTTGTCCATTGTTCTCAATGGCTGCTGTAGCTTTATAGCAGTCATAACCTTGTATTTTTTTACGATCTTTCTTATCCAATGTTACCTTTGGGCTTAATTTTGGACTGTCTGAATCTTTTCTTTTAGAATCCTGAATCTTTTGATCGTCTAGTTTAATTTTAAACTTCTGACCCATCATTTCCTGCAACATGATGCTTTTATTCATCTGCTTATCATAAAACATCTTTGTAACAATCATTCCACCCATCATACTCATATCTACTCTTTGCTTCCATTCAGTAAAATAAACATCCATTATCGAATTTCCCATTAAGGAAGCCATTTGTTTCATTTCCTCCTGGCCATCAGCATTTATGGACATTTCGTATTTAATATGCGCAGTTTGTATAGGTTGAGCCAATCCTGTGAATGAAAACGAAATAGCGCAAACAAGCGAACTGAGAAACTTTAAATTATTCATATTTTGCTTTTATAATGTTTATTAACGATTTGTATATTGTTTAAGTATAAAATAATGGTTTTAAATGCCCCAATCATCTCGATATTTATAAACCAATTTTGCCAGATTCAAAGTATCAGGCAACGCACGGTGACGCTGTCCTTCAAATTCAAAACCATTCTTTTGCAAAACTTTTTCTAAACTCATAAGTTTTTTTAAATCTTTGTTTTTGTGATATTGGGACTTTATATCAATATAAGGAATTAGCCAATCAGTTTCAATATTATGTAGTTGGCAGTCAGTTAAAATCATTTTATAATCCGCACTCCCCCACGCACAAAATCCATAATTTTCATCTGGAATTTCTGCCCAATCGAAAAAACGATCTAAAACTTCAGGAAAGGTCTTTGCTTTATTGATTTCAGACTGCTCAATCTGGGTCAAATTCTTACAGTATGGGGATAAAAATTTATGAATATTTGGTTTTACAAGGCTGGTAAATGTGGATTCAATCTCTCCATAATGGTTCATAATACACGCTCCAATTTCTATAATTTCCTGTTGATATAAATGACTAACATGTGATTCCCAACATGTTGCTTCCAAGTCAAAAATTAAAAACTTCATTCAAAAAGAAGGACTAAATTTGAAGATTAATATTTTCCCATTGAATTAAGTCCTCAATTTCAAGATTAGCCAATTTGTTGGAATAAAACAACAATGCCAAATAATCTTCACTCACCAACCTGGCATGCTCATCTCTCTTTAAAGGCCTTTTGCTATGATAAACACCCAATTCATTAATGCCTTTGTCAATTAAAAGATCTATGTCCATCTGAATTTCTTCTGATTTTATTAGTCTCCCCTGTTCAGATAAGTCATTTAGTATTCGTTTTATTTCAATGCATAATTGCCTGAACCCAATTTCAGGAAAACACATTTCCTCTTCAGGCAACTGAACCAAATTATAAATATCCTGACCTGGATTTAGCTTGGATAGTAGTCTAAATGCCGCAAAGGCAACCAGATGAGAAGGTAGTATGTAATTATATTTTTTATATTGCTCAATTATCTTCTCAGACAATTCCTTTGTGTAAATACCTTCCCGTTGAGTGTCCCAAACTAATTTACCATTACGTAGAAAATAATCTCTTTGATTAATTATAGTTCCGGTTTGTGAAATGCTATCTCCTGAAATATTTACTGAATTGCCAAAGACATCCATGGGACTACCGAGTGTCATGTATACTTTGGATGATTTTTTTACAAACCTGTAAAGGAAAGTAATATATTGCCATAAGGAAAAAGAGGGTTCTCTTGTTGTGAATTTTTCTTGCCCTGTAGTCTTTAAGTGTTGTATGATAAGAGACCTAGCTTCAAGAACACTTTCATAGGAAAGTATAGCCGGTACCAAAATAATCTTCCTTTCGTTTTCTTGTTGAATTAAATTTCGCTGAGCCAATAACAATGAATTTAATAATCCAAGTTTTAATCGGCTTTCCACTTCTCCTGACCGGGATCTTGTGCCACCTGGAAAAAAGATGGAGTGAACCCCCTCCATGGCAATGAGTTTTGAATAGGAACTAAGGGTTTGTAAGTAAATTTGATTCTTTTTCCTACGGTCAACTTTATAAGCCCCTAGCCTATTCATAAAAAATGCAAAAAATTCTGAATCGAATAAATTTAATCCCGCACCATAAGAAAAAGCTGGCAAACCGGCCATTGCATCGACCATATACCCAACTAAAATAGAGTCTAGGTTACTAGAATGAGTTGGCACTAAAATTATGGTGTGATCTAAACATAATTTCCTCACAGATTCCACTTCTCCTTTAAGAATCATGGCTTCGGTAAGTCTTTTCTTCTTGCTACTTTGTGAAGAAAAAATGTTCCATCCGATTGGAAAAAACATACAAGTAAAAAACATCGTCAGCGCCTTTCTGGCAAAATAAAAGGTATTTACATTAAAGTGTCCGGAAATCTCTTCAGTATACCTTTTGATTAAACGAAATACAGAATCCCTTGTACGTTCATAGGTATTTCCTTCAGCATGATTATCATTGTATTCCTTTTGCAACTTTCTGAAAAATTGCATTTCGTTAGGGGGATCAGCTTTCCATGGATTTGATTTTATTCTCTGTTTTTCCTGATAAATTGTTTTGGCCAGGATCTGATCTAACTCTTCTTTTGAAAGGTTGTCAAAATGATTCAATACATCATTTTCAACAACAAGTACAAATTCTTTTCTTTTCTGACTTAATTTATATACTGGCCAATCTGAAATTTCCTTAAGAATGTGTGGATATTGTTGATCCATTTACCCAATTTTTAAATTTTTTCAAAAAATTATAATAATCAAAATTATTAAAACTAAATAAATTATTCCAATTGCTCACTTAAAGCTACGATCTTATCTAGTTCCAATAGAATTTCCTCCTTGCCTATTCGCTTTTCAACACTGGAAAGAATTCTTGGCGGAAGCACTTCCCATTTTTCTAATAGTTTATTTTCCCATGTCTCAATATTTTTCTTTAGTTCTAGTTTCTTACATCGATCTGATTTTGTAAAAATGATACAAAATGGAGTTTGTTCATCACCAAAAAAATTGATTTTTTCTAAATCGTTTTTTTGAATTGGAATAGAAATATCCACTAATAAAAAAACACAAACTAAATCTTTTCTTTCTTTTATGTAATGCTTGATTTGACCATCCCATTTTTCCTTCACGGACTTAGCAACCCTGGCAAAACCAAAACCGGGTAAATCAACAAAGGTCAACTCCTGATTGATTTGATATAAATTAAAACTTATTGTTTTTCCAGGTGTCGATGAAGTTCGAGCTAAATCCTTACGGTCACAAAGATAATTGATCATAGAACTTTTTCCTACATTAGACCTGCCCCAAAAACAAAATTCAGGCTTATCAAAAATTGGTATTTTGGAGAATTTTGGAAATGATCCAATAAATTGGACGTCTCTAATCTTCATTTAAAGTTAAGTTTATCTTAATGAAAGGTAAGGTATAAAAACTTGTGGTTCAATTGCGTTATTTTTGTAAAAATATAATTGTATGAAAAAATTGTTTTTTGTGCTTATTTCCTTCTTATTTATTGAAAATCAATTAGATGCGCAATTTAATTTTGGATTAATCGGAGGAATTTCTAGTGTTGATATTAAACCCTCAACTTTAAATATTACAGACAAAAACAAGCTGGATTCTTTTTCTCTTGCTTTTGACAATGCTGACTATGGATTTCATTTTGGCGGCTTCGTCAGGATTTCCATTCAATCTTTTTATATCCAACCTGAAGTGGTATTCAATTCCAACAGAACAACTTTTAAGTACAAAAAATTCAAATCTGCACAATTCTATGATACATTATTTCTTAAAGAGCGTTACCAGTATCTTGATATTCCTTTGATGTTGGGATTAAAATTAGGGATTCTTAGGTTTAATGCAGGGCCTGTAGCGCATATTTTTATAAATAATAAATCAGAGCTTACTGATCTTAATGGTTATGAATCAAAATTTCAAACAGCAACTTTTGGGTATCAGATGGGAATTGGTTTCGATCTAAGTAAAATAATGTTTGATCTTAGGTATGAGGGAAACTTTACAAAATTTGGAGAGCATATTAATTTTAATGGAACTAAATATGCCTTTGACAAAGGCCCTTCAAGACTTATTGCAACACTGGGGCTCAAATTCTAATTATTTGATATTCTTGGATCAAAAAATCCATATAGAATATCTGTAATAATGTTTACAAATACAAAAATGATAACTGTTATTATGCAGCAACCTATAACCACAGGAATGTCAAATTGGTTAATCGCGGTTATTGTAAGCATCCCTAGCCCTTTATAATTAAAAACATATTCCACAAAAAATGCACCGGTAAGTAAGGATGCAAACCAGGAACTAATTGTGGTAAGGATAGGATTTATAGAATTGGGTAAGATGTGTTTGGTCAAGTACCCCCATTGGGATAGACCTTTAGCTCTGGCAGTTCTAACATAATCTGATTCCATAACATCCAGTATAGAAGCTCGTGACATTTGGCATATCATTGATATTGGCCTTATTCCTAAAGCAAGCGTTGGCAATATGAGGTTTTTAAGATGCAATCCAACTTCGCCAAAATCATTGAATTCCCATAAACTGCCCTGGATGGATAGCCCCGTTAATGGTCCAAGAAAAAATGCAAAAATAACTGCACAAAGTATTGCTGATATATAACTAGGAATTGCATATAAAAAAGTACAAATTGCCAAAATTATCTTGTCTGCTAATTTTTGATTTTGTAATGCACACCACCAACCAAGAGATAGGCCAAAAATTATAGCAATAAACATAGAGGTAAAAGCTAAGATTATAGTGCCTGGTAATGCCTCTGTAACTAAGTCCCAAACATCTTTTCCATTTGTATAAGATTTTCTGAAATACGGATATTTGACTATAAGTTGGTGAGAATATGATTTGTGGATGATCTTATATTCATAGTCCTCCAATCTGTTATCATTTAATGAAACCCACTGAATTGGACTTAAATCTTCAAAGTAGTGAAAGACCTGTATACCAATACCTTTGTCCAGAAAATATTTCTTTTTAAAAGCATGGACGGTTTCTTCATCTGATCGTTGACCAAAACTCATTCTGGCTGGATCTACCGGGGCGAAATATACAATAACGCATACCAACGATGAGACTGATAAAACTGCTAAAATTCCTAGTATTATTCGCTTTATGATATAAAAAAACATAAAATCAACTAATGGTACTAAAAATCATTATTTAATGTAAATTATATTAATAATTGGGCTAAATTAAACATTATTTAAACAAAATCGTTCCCAATTAAATGTTTGATATTTGAATTTGGTTTTTATTTTTTGGTATTAGCATAAATCGTATAATTTTGTAAACTTTAATTCTAGATTTTGGAACAATACAGCTCATCCCAAAAATTAATCTCTCCAGATGTTTTAACTCAATTCAGAAAGTTGGATCTAAATTATTGGATGCATCCTGAAAAATTTATTGAATTTATTAACCAGTCTCCATCTTTTAAAAACATCCCTAATCAGATAAGTCAGAAAATTTTAAATTATACCAATAGAGATAATTGGTGCCAAATACTTAAAAAGCAATATTCTAAAATCGATCGATCTGATCCTATACATACTCAAATATATAAATTCCAAAGTGAGAATACTTTCGCTGTAACATGTGCTCATCAGCCATGTATGTTGGGAGGGCCTTTGTATTGGTGGATTAAGATAGCCCATACCATTAAAATTGCCAGAGAGTTAAATATTCATTACCCTCAATATCACTTCATTCCTGTCTATTACTCAGGAAATGAAGATCATGATTTTGATGAAATTAATCATCTTTGGATATTTAATAGGAAGTTAGCTTGGAACACTTTGCAAACAGGTCCTGTAGGCAGAATGAGTTTGGATGGAATGAATGAATTGTTTGAAGAAATTCTATCCTTTTTTACCAATGACGAAGAGGCAAAAAAGCTAATATATTCGATTCAGGCTTTGAAGGAAGAGGTTGAGTCTTATGAGGGATTTATGATGCATTTTGTACATTTTCTTTTTGGCTCTTATGGGCTTGTTTACTTTAATCCCGATCAAGTTGAGGCAAAAAAAATATTGATCCCGATTTTGTCAATAGAGCTTACAGAACAAATGGTATTGGAGCATACCTCAAGTAAAATTAAAGGCTTAGAATCATTAGCCTACCCTATTCAGGCTAATCCCAGGGATATAAACATATTTTATTTAGCACCACAGTACAGAAGTAGAATAGTTCTAGAGAATAAAATATTTTCTACAATTGATAAAAAGTATAATTGGACAAGTCTGGAAATATTGGAAGAGTTAAATAGTAATCCTGAAAATTTCAGTCCTAATGTATTAATTCGGCCATTATTTCAAGAAACCCTAATGCCAAATTTAATGTTCATTGGTGGAGGTGCTGAGATAGCATATTGGTTGCAGCTTAAAGATTTATTCGCCTATTGTACTGTCACTTTTCCAATGTTAAAAAGAAGGGCTTCGGTAGTTTTAATTGGTGAAAATGCACAAAATAAAATTGCTAATCTCGGGTTAGAAAACTTTGACTTTCTAGAGCCTATTTCTCAAATAGAAGAAAAATTGATTAAACTGAAATCAAACTTTCCCCAGGAACTCGAACTAATTGGAAATGAAATATCCCTGGGATATGAAAAATTGATTCAACTTTCAAAAAATATAATTAAGGGCGATAATACAGGCTTAATGGCTGAAATAAAAAAAATGGAAAACATCCTGGATAAACTTTTACATAAATTGCAAAAGGATGAAAAGTTGAAATTTGAAACTGATCTAAGCAAAGTGCAAAAAATTAAAGAATCACTTTTTCCTGATAATAACCTTCAAGAAAGAAAGGAATCAGGATTTCAATATTTTATGCAATATGGTTGGTCATTTATTGATGAGTTAATTGAAAAGCTTCCCGGGGACAATGACTCACTTGTTGTGCTTTTAGAGAAATAGCTGCGATTTATTAGTGAATAAAACGTCAATAATGCATATTATAATGTTCTTCTGCAATAATTTTGTATCCATACTTGTGTTATTGTATGGATTCTAGAATTAAAACAGATATCTTGATTATTGGTGCTGGCCCTTGTGGCTTATTTACTGTATTTGAAGCGGGACTACTCAATTTGAAATGTCATTTGGTAGACTCACTGGGAGGTCCAGGCGGCCAGTTAAATGAAATTTACCCTAAAAAACCAATTTATGATATTCCTGGGTATCCCGAAATACTTGCGTCAGATTTGGTTAATAACTTAATAAAACAAATTGAACCTTTCAAACCTAATTTTACTTTTGGAGAAACAGCTACTTTAATAAAGAAACTTGAAAATCATAGTTTCGAAGTTACAACTAATAAAGGGACAGTTTTAGAGGCTCCTGTTGTTGCTATTGCGGGTGGTTTGGGTAGTTTTGAACCACGCAAACCAAATATTGACAAAATTGAGGACTTTGAAGACAGAGGAATAGACTACATAATCAGAGATCCGGAAAAGTATAGAAACAAGCATTTGGTCATCTCTGGTGGTGGGGATTCTGCATTAGATTGGGCTCTTTATCTGGTAAATGTTGCCACTTCTGTTACGTTGGTTCATAGACGAACAGAATTTAGAGGTGCACCTGAATCTGTTCAAAAATTATTGGCCTATGTGCATGAAAACAAGATTCAATTATTGACAGAGTCTGAAGTGTTTGAATTGGATGGAGAAAATAAACTGGAAAGGGTCGTTATCAAAACCCCAACGTCTGATATGCTTACTCTAAGCTGTGATTATTTTATTCCTCTTTTTGGTCTGACTCCTAAATTAGGTCCAATTGCAGAGTGGGGATTAAATCTAGATAAGAATGCAATTGTAGTAAATACAACTGATTTTGGAACAAATATCGACGGAATTTTTGCCATAGGAGACGTCAATACGTATCCTGGAAAACTAAAGCTGATTCTATGTGGTTTTCATGAGGCTGCCTTAATGGTGCAATCTGCTTTTAAAATCGTAAACGGAGGGAAAAAGCCCAGTTTTAAATATACAACTGTCACGGGAATAAATCGGTTTGAATAATTTATTAGATAGATGGAAGAATTAGAGATTATTATAGTTGACAGAGAAAATTTAGAACATACATTAAACATTCCAACAATAAGTGGTTTGAATTTAATGGAATTATGTAAAGCCGCTGACCTGCCGGTGGATGGGACATGTGGTGGAATGGCTTTGTGTGGATCATGTCATGTGTTAATACTTTCAAACCATACATTACCACTAATGAATGATGAAGAAGCTTTAATGCTAGATCAACTTCCTTTATCTACTAATAACAGCCGTTTAGCTTGTCAGATTAAATTAATTGATGAAACCAATCATCTAAAAGTAAAGCTTGCACCACTTTAAACTATGAAAGGGGTACATTCAAAAGCTTATCTGGCCTTAATTCTAACTTGTCTAATCTGGGGAACAACTTATCTCGTAAATAAATTGGGGGTAACAAGGATTCCACCCTTTTTTTTTACCTCTGTAAGACAGATCGTTTCAGGTACGATAATTTTAGTTTATATTTTTTTGATTAAGAGAGCACCATTACCATCAAAAAAATACATTTTATTTCAAGTCTTGCTTGCATTCCTATTAATTACATTAGGTAATGGAATAGGTACTTATGGCTTAAGCTATATTGATAGCGGAATTTCAGCTATCCTTGCTTCACTATCACCAATCATTATCGCATTGCTAACCATTTATTTTAGACCATCTGATCAATTGAGTTCATTAGGTTGGTTTGGAATTTTTCTTGGTTTTGTAGGACTAATCTTTATTTGTTTTGATAAATTTTCATGGCCGATTGGTCAGAACACAACAGCTATAGGATTAATCCTAACCATTGTATCTGTCGGGGCTTGGGGTGTAGGATCTGTAATTAGTAAAACTAAAACTTACCCCTACTCCCCTCTTATGGCCGCAGGTTTCCAAATGTTTTTTGGTGGATTACCAATGGCGTTTTTATGTATTTCCTTTGAGGAACTTTCGAATTTTTCCTTAACCAAGGAGATGTTTTATATTTGGTTATATTTGATAGTAATGGGTTCGCTGGTGGCATACAGTTGTTATATATATGCGCTCAGACATTTACCTGCTACAGTAGTCAGTATTCAAAGTTATATCAATCCAATAATTGCCATGTTTCTTGGGTACTTTATTTTGAACGAACCATTCACCTACAGAATTATATATGGAGCGATATTTACACTTTTCGGAGTTTTTATTTTAAATTATTCTGAGTATCGAAAGCATAAAGCTTAAAAATTAACTCATCAATTGTATTTTTTTAAGTATTTCTGTTAGTATCCGGGATTTTATTTCTTCAGCAATCTTAGGGTTTACTTGATTTAACTTGAACTGAATTTTATATCTAAAATCATCTTTATTAATCGCAGTAATTTTCAATTTTTCTGAATTTGGATCAAGATAATTTTTATAATCAACAAAAGTTTTATCCATTGTCCTCTTTAACTCGTCTAAAGTAACGTCATTATCTGTAGGTATTGAAAATTCAACATTATATTTTCGAATTTCCTTTTGAGTATAATTTACTATATCTGAAAAATATGCTTTTGAATTGGGGATATATATAATGTCATCATCTTCATTATGCAAAATGATCTTATATATATTTATATCCATTACCCGACCTTTATAATCGCCTATTCGTACATAATCTCCTAATGCAATATCCTTTGAAAAAGAAAGTAAAATGCCGGTCAAAATATCACTTACCAAATCTTTGGATATTATCGCTATAGCTGCAGCCACTATGGATAAAGCTGTTAAAAATTTAGAAAATTCAATACCAAAGAAACCAACTATCATTACGATAATAGCCAAGGTTGTCAAAAGGTAATATATGTTCTGGAGACCCACAATAACATTGTCCGAGTACTTATGCCCCAATTTTTTTCTTTTTCTATAAACAAATTGGTTAAATCTGACAATTAGATTAATAGATAACCAAAAGAGAAGAAATTGATGCATAGATTTAATTACTGGGGAGTAAAATAAATCAGGCAACCTAAATGCATCATAGACACCTTCCTTCGAAACCAATAAAAGGAATAGTAAAAATATTTTAAAAATAAACTTTACAATTTCCATCTTAAGTAATGATTATAAAAAATTCCAATAAACAAATAGAAGTTTGAAATTGGCTTTATAAATTATTTTTTCTTTTTGAACGGGTTCCATTCCTGAACCTTGTCCTTAATTTGTTCCACCTCTTTTTGTCCGCCTTCCTTTAATATTTTATCAGCCTCTTTCCCTAATTTTTCATTTAAAACATCTTTGCCTTTATTGAGCAAATTAGAATCCACATATTTTTCGGCTTCCTTTGCTGCTTTTTCCAGTATTTTTTTCTTCTCCTCCTCTGTTTTCTTAGATATTGCAACCCTTATACTATCTTCTATTCTTTTTGTCTCTTTCATAACTTTTTGCTTTCCCTTTTCTAACTCAGATTCAGCTTTTCGCATTAAAGAGTCCTTTGCCTTGTCTACAGCATCATTCATTGTATTTTTTGCATCATCTTCTAGGCTTTGACCATCTGTGCCCAATAGTTTAAAATTAATCTTTGGATCTAATAGTTTTCCACTAAAATTTACTAAGACGTTTACGTTTTTTCCTATATCAAGGTTATAGCCTGTCTTTGAAGCTAGATTTTTAAGAAATGATATTCCTGTTTCAGCAGCAGAGCCTATAGAATTGTTCTGAAATTTTGATCTCGGAATTTTAAATGTAAAATCATAATCCATAGGTCCACTAATTTTGTGAGAACCAGAAAAAATCATTTCTACATCATTTACTTTTTTAGTGGTTGGCTTTAAATAAACTGATCCGTTTTCTATATTAAACCAGTTTTTTGTATTTTGGAGACTCACACTTTTTAATTCTTTTATATTTAGTCTCTCTGCTACTTGTTCCAATGGTTTATATCCTTTAATGACTCCATCAAGGGTTTCAATTATCCCATTTACATTCAACGAAGCGAAATCCGGCATCATGTCTTTATTCATATTTCCAGAAAAAACTATGGAAGAATTAAAACTCCCTTCAATAAATTTTGCTATTGGTGCCAGAATTTTAAAACTAACTATGGATTCGTAAGCCTTAGAGAATTTTAATTTAGTCATGTCGTATTTCATGTCAAAATGTGGTTTTTGTGGATTTGAAGTATTGTAAATTCCATTCAAAACCATATTGCCTCCAAGCGTTGATGTCTGAAAATTATGAATCTGCATTTCATTATCCAATATTTCTATTAATCCCTTAGCCTTATCCAGTTGCCATTTATCGTACACCAATGTGCCAATATCAAACAATAAATCTAAATCCATATTTTCTGGAACTACAAATGGCTCAGATGTAGGTTCGCCATTTGATAGTGAATTTCCTTGTGGAGCTTCATCACCCATAAATGAAACTAAATCAAATCTATTTCCATTAATTTGTAGAGATCCTTTCAATGTCTTGTTTTGCATAGCATATGCCATAGGTGATTCCAAAACGCCTGTAACACTCATTGGGTTATTGTTAACTGAAATTTTTAATGAATGCAAAACTATCCTATCGCGTTTAAGTTCTCCGTCTAAATAGGCATTTTCAATTTTGTAAGAATCATAAACTATTTTATTATAGGTTCCATTAAATGATATTTCTAATTTGTGAATTAAATCAAGTACAAAAGATGAGGTATCAGGAATCGCATAGATATTATTTTTCTGATCACCTATAGGGGCACTTTCTTCCATCCATTCATTGACATCTAAATATTTTCCGTTAAAGCTAATCTTTCCTGTGCTGTAGCCTTTATCAATTATGAGTGCAAATGGATTTGTCAGCATACCATTTAATTCTATATCACTTTTGCCAAATAAAATCTTACTTTGTTTAATTACACAAGAACTATTATCAAATTGCAATTCCATATTTGGGATACCAATACTTGGCATGGTTGGGTCTTTATAGATCAGTGAATTTATCTTAAGGAACCCTGCCACTTTCATTTTATCATAAGTAGCTTGATCAATCATTTGTTTGTCTAAATCAAAATTAAAATCACAGTCTAAGTTGCCACTTAATTGGACTTGTTCATCTAAAGGCATGAACTTCTTATAATCATCCAATGAAAATATTCCTTTTATTTCACCCAAAAAGTGTGTATTTCCCATTATTTGATCTAGGGATAAAAAACCATGAATTGGATTTTTATTTAATTCAAAGCTGAAGGGATTGATCTTAATATATGCCTTATCCATATCCGGCCCCCTATTGGAGGTCGTTAAATCCATGTTTACTTTTTCTAAAGAAACTGACATCCCTGGGTATTGAATTCCACCGTTGATAACTTTTATCATAAAATCCCAATCCGGGAAGACATTTTGCTTGGTATTAAGTACTCCTGCTATTTTTCCTTTTAAATTAAAATGTCCGGTGGATTGAAGGTCTTTGAAATCGCCCTTATAGGCATTTGGAATAAGTGAAAATAACTCTTTGAATTCTGTCCCTGGGCTTTCTATGCTTAAATTTAAACTATTTGATCCATCAACATTTAATTTAAAGTTTCCATTTAAGAGTACTCTTAAAGAATTTATGGAAAAATCACCCTTTTGTATTGAATATATGGAACTGTCCTGATCAATTTCTAAGTCCAATTCAGAAAGAATTTTACATTTACTGAGCAAAGTCAAGTTTGAAGAAATATAAGATAAAGCTTCGATATTTGTTTTAGTTTTTAAGCTTACCAGATTGTTTTTAAAATTTCCACTTCCAACATGATTAAAATTTTTAGCTTCTACACTTATTCTATTCAGTCTATCGTCAAAAACTATTTCACCCGACGTTATTTCGTAATGATCTAAAATTAGTCTTAAAGGACTTTCTTTTTGTCTTTCAACATTTGGATCAGATTTTAGTAAATTGAAATTTGCAGTTGAGTCAGGGAAGGAAATTAAATTAATCTCGGGTTTAATTAAATAAAATGCCTTTATGATTAAAACCTCACTTTTAGAAATAACATTCCAAAAATCAAAATCCAGATTCAATTTTTCAGATCTAAATAACATCGTTGTATCCTGATGTTCATATGATAATATTATAGGGTTTTCAATACTAAGACTTAATCTGGGAAAATGCTTTAAAATGGAAAGCGAAATATCCGTAAAATCAAAATTTCCATTAATCTCCTGGTTTATCCCTTGTTTCAATTTTTCCTTAATTTCCTTTTTATACAAGACAGGAACTAGAATTGCCAATAGGATTATCACCAACACAAAAATACCTACCAATCTTAAAAACCACTTTAGTTTACTGTTCATACGGATACTTTAAAAAAATTAACGGTCTAGGAAATAAAAAATTGAAGGACGATACAAATTTTAACCCCAAATGAATGATTTTAGTTTAATTTGCATGGTGAAAATACTTGAAATTCAGGATCTGAGTGTTTCTTTTTATTCAGGAAAAATATGGCAACAGGCCATAAAGGAAATTAATTTTAGTGTTTTTGAGGGTGAATCACTCGGAATTGTGGGTGAATCTGGAAGTGGCAAATCTGTTACTTCATTAAGTATTATGAAATTATTGGGTTCCCGGGCAAAATATGATTCTGGCAAAATTTTTTTTCAGGAAGACGAAGGGAAAGTTGTAGACCTTTTAAAGCTAGAAGAAGACGATATAAGACTTTACAGGGGCAGAAAAATTGCCATGATTTTTCAGGAGCCAATGTCTGCATTAAATCCTTTATTAACTTGTGGATTTCAGGTAAAGGAAGCTCTCGCTGCCCATAAAATAGGGCCTAAATCAGAATATCGTTCTAAAGTTGAATATTGGTTCGTAAGGTAGGGTTAAAAGATGTTGCAAGGGTGTACGACGCATATCCCCATCAGTTAAGTGGGGGTCAACTTCAGCGAGTTTTGATTGCTATTGCTTTGTGCTGTGAACCAAAGGTCATTATTGCCGATGAGCCGACTACTGCACTTGATGTAACCATCCAGAAAAAAATACTGGAATTACTTGAAGAGATTCGCAAGGAAATGAATTTAACGCTTATTTTTATTTCTCATGATCTTGGGGTTATACGAAATGTTTGCGATCGGGTAATAGTGATGCAAAATGGTCAAATCATTGAGTCAAATACCACACAAAAAATTTTCTTGGAAGCTACTCATCCATATACAAAGGGATTGATAAATTGCAAACCTCCTTTGGATTGCAAACTAAGACATTTACCAACCGTTCAGGATTTTCTGGAAGGGAGCGAAAAGAACA
>Ga0075163_10000372_pt1 | contig 57509 bp, 52 predicted proteins | sample JI1023141ADNA_FD_71478 | JGI IMG/M metagenome (GOLD analysis project Ga0075163, IMG submission 71478) | Wastewater effluent complex algal communities from Wisconsin, to seasonally profile nutrient transformation and Carbon sequestration -... | ecosystem: Engineered > WWTP > Effluent > Algae... | reverse complement strand
TGGCCGAGCTGGCGGCGGCGATGGCCGAGCCCGACCCCGAGGCCGATCCGCGCACCGCCACGACGTCGGCGCTGATCAGCCGCGCGCTGGCCCGCCAGCACCGCCACCTGCGCGCGCTCTTGGCGCTGCTCGGCCACCAGTCCCGCGAGCTGATGATCCAGCACACCAAGCTGCCGGCGCTGCGTCAGCTGGCCAACGCCGTCGACGAGATCGCCGCGCACATGCTGCCGCACCTCGACCGCGAGGAGGACGAGCTGTTCCCGGCGATGCTGCACAACGCGATGACGCCGGAGCTGCGCGCCAAGCTGGGCGCGATGTTCGACGAGCACCGCGACTTCACGCACATGTTCAAGCGGCTGCGCACCGCCACCGGCGAGTACCAGGCGCCGGCCGGCGCGTCCGACGAGGTGGTCGAGCTGTACGCCGCGCTGCACGAGTTCGAGGTGCTGGTGGCGCGCCACCACCACGTCGAGAATCACGTGCTGTTGCCGCGATTCCGCTGACCGCGACCGCGATCGCGGGGCCGCGCTCAGCCCGGCCCCGCCGCGTCACGCAGCGCCGCGCCGAGCCAGGCGCAGTCGCGGGCGGGGAACGCCGCCCACCGCCGGCGGAGCTCGGCGGGCGGGTACGCCCCCTCGAGCCGCCGCAGCGCGGTCCAGATGGCCCGCGCCACCACCCGCCGCGGCGCCGCCACCGCGACCAGGAGCGCGTCGTTCTCGGCGCCCCAGCCGCGCCCGCGGCGCACCGCGATCTCCACGGTCTCGCCATGCGGCGTGAACGCGAGCACGGAGGTGTCCCGCTCGGCATCGAACGTCACCGGGGTGGGTGCGCGTCCGGTCATCAGCGCCACCCCGACCTCGGTCAGCGCCACCACCACGTCGTGGACGACCGACGCCTCGAGCCGGACCACCGCGTCGCCCAGCGTGATCCGGACGTCCATCCAGCCGTCGGCCGGTGCTTCGAAGTCGATGCGCACGCGACCAGCGTTCACTGCCCCGGACGATCGGGCAGCGGCCGCGGCTCGCGCAGCGCGCCGGCCTGGATGCAGACGCCCAGGTCCATGTCGGCGCCGCTGAACAGCGTCCCGCCCTCGAAGCGCTGCGACCGGGTGCCCGCGGCGGTGGTCTGCGCATCGGCGATCGGGTAGCCGAGGAACGACAGCGCGCCGCCCAGCGCCTGGTAGCGCGCGAGGATCGCGCCGTCGACGACGAACGCCGCGCCGCCGCCCTTGGCGAACAGCCGCGCGCCGTTCTCGAGCAGCGCGGTCTGGCCGGCTGGCTGCGACGCGATCGTGCCCGACCAGGTCGGGAACGCTGCCCCGCCCGCGCGCATCAGCTCGAGGTGCCGCACCGCCAGCTCCCCGGGCAGGACCACGGTCCCCAGCGCCGCCTTCCAGAACACCGCGCCCTTGTCGAAGTACTGGTACGCGCCCCCGCCGTAGTAGCGCTCGTCGGTGACCGGGTAGCCCAGCGCGCCGTTCTCCGCCGCGAGCTCGAACCACTTGGCGCGGATGCCGTTGAACACCACGTACGCGCAGCCGAACGAGCTGCCCGCGCCCGGCCAGACGTGCGGGTTGAAGTACAGCGACGCCACGCCCCAGCCGAGGTTGAAGTGCTGGCCGTGGCCGCCGTCGACGAGCCAGGTGTTCGACGGGAACACCGCGCTGGTCGCGACGCCGTTCCAGCCGTTGGCGGCGCGGCGCGCGGCGATGGCGTAGAACGACCGCCACGGGTCCCCGGGCCAGGTGCCGGGGCTGCCCGTGTAGTACGTCCCGTCGAAGCACTGGCTGTTGAGGCCGCGATCGAACTGCCGTCCCTGGCGCCGCTCGACCCGCACGGCCTCGACGGTGTTCACCGCCTCGAACGGCGCGGGCAGCGGGACGGTGCCGACCACCGGCGGCACCACGCCGGTCGGCAGCGGCGGCGGCGTCACCGCCCACACCGGGTTGGTGAACGCCCACCGCTCCAGGCACTCCTCGCGCAGCGGATCACACACCTCGCCGGGCACCGGCGCCTTGCCGGCGCTGCGGACGAACGCGCGCACGAAGAGTCGGTCGGGCATCTCGAGCCGATCGACCGCCTCGTTGCAGTCGAACGACAGCACCGGGAACCGCGCCGGGTCGAGCTCGAAGGTACGCCGCACGACCTGCCCGAACGCGTGATCAGCGACGCCGAGCCGCAACGTCACGTCGCCCCAGTAGTGATCGTGCAGGCGCTCGAAGCGCCGCCCGGTCGACGCGTGGACGTGGGTCTGGGCCCAGGTCGCCTGCAGGTCGACGTCACCGTCGCCGTCGGTGTCGGTGACCTCGTCGCCGTGGAGGCCGTGATCGAACGGCGCGTAGATCATGCCCTGGCGGAGCGCGTCGGCGTGGACACCGACGTACAGGTCGATGCCGGTGACCTTGCCGAACTCAGGCGTCGACATGAACTCGACGACGATCGGCAGCCGCTCGCCTTTCGCGACCGTGCGAACGCCACCCATCGCGACGTCGCCGTCGTCGATCACGCCGTTGCGGTTGACGTCGATCGCCATCCGCGCCGCCGGTCCGTCGGTGACCGCGAACTGCCCGGACGCCAGGCCGCCCACCAGCTGGGCCTGGCTCCACGACCGCGGCTGCGAGCCGTCGGGGGTCGCGTCGACGCCGGCGGGGGTCCCGACGAACACCAGGTTGCGCGGCTTGCCGATCGCGGTGTCGGTGACCTCGTCGGTGCCCCGCACCGCGCCGTCGCGACGCACGTTGAGGTCGCCGTGGGCGTCCGAGCCGCCGGCCATGAACACCCGCCGCGGCTGCCCCGACGTCAGCCACGGCAGCCCGCCCGTCCGCGCCGGATCGAGCCCCCACAGCAACAGCTTGTCCCACGCCGCGGTCCCCTGCTGCAGCCCGCGCGCCGGCGACCGCCGCTGCGCGAACCCCCAGCGCCAGCTCGGCCACCAGTCGAGCTCGACCGCGCCGGAGGCTCGCGCGGTGACCCAGTTGATCACGCCGACGCCGGGCCCCGGCACCGGCGTGGCGACGCGCGCGTCCTCGTTCCACAGCTGCAGGCCGAGCACGTGCCGCGACGCGAACGCGGTCTCGAGCTGGGCGTCGCTGTACGGGACGATGTCGGGGCCGACCCGCCCGAAGCCGCTGCCGCTGGCGGCGGCGACCGGGTGCGCGAGGAAGGCGTGGCCGAGGCCGCGCTGCTCGAAGTCCTGACGGAGGATGTCCGCCAGCCGGCGACTGCCGCCGCCCCAGGTGCCGGTGCTCGACGACACGAAGCCGTCGTGGTCGAGCGTGCTCGGGACGTAGATGAGGTGCTGGCGGGCGAAGTCGAGGCCTCGCCCCTGCGGATCCTTGAGCAGGTAACGGCCGGGCTCGCGCTGCTCGACCAGCCCCGCGCGGACCTTGGCCATGTTCAACGTCAGCTGCCCTGAGCCGGGGACCGGATCGTAGAACCGGTCGCACGGGTAGTCCCACGGCAGCCCGAGGATCGCCGGCGGGAGCTGGCGGCACGCGTCGAACCAGCGATAGCGCCGGCCGTTGCCGTAGCGCAGGCCGTCGGCGAGATCCGCCGTCCCGAGCTCCGGGATCGCGTCGACCTCACCACCGAGGATGATCTGCGGGATCGCCGGCAGGCCCCAGTCCTGCCAGCGGTACGTCTGTGCGACCTGGTGGTTGCCGCCGCCCGCCAGGTGCAGCCAGTCGTGCAGGTGGCGGTAGCGCACCGGGGACATGTCGCGCAGCGCGTTGAAGTTGGACTCGATGAAGGTCCAGGACGCGATGTCGACCGGATCGACGTTGGTAGCCTGGGCGCTGTTCGAGGCGTGGTCGGCGGCGACGACGAAGTCGAGGCCCATGGCGGCCATCGCCTGCAACACGCCCCGGTAGGCGTAGGCCGACTCGCCGTCGTTGTCGGTGCCCTGCGAGTGGTAGTGCAGATCGCCGTACGCCCACCCCGGGCCGAACCGCGGCAGCGACGCCGCGGCGAGGTGCACGCGCAGGTGCTCGGTGATCCGGTAGTCGCCCTCGCCGGCGCTGTCCCGCCGCGAGATGCGCATCGTCACGTCGAGCTCGACGTCGGTGCCCAGCGTCTGCGCGCGCGGGCGGTACATCAGCGTCGCGTGCCACTCGTTGGTGTTGCCGACGTCGCGGAAGCTCGGCGCGCACCACGGGTTCTCCCAGGCCTTGCAGACGCGATGATCGGGCTGATAGCTCGCCGCGCCGGCGCGGTTCGGGTTGGGCCACGCCGCGGCGAGGGTCTCGATCTCGCGCAGCTGGCCGATCTGGAACGTGCGGACGTCGGTGTGCCCCTCGGCGCGCTCGGTGACGGTCACGTCGAGGAAGTCGCCGAGCTGGAGCTCGGCGTAGGTGGCTGGCGTCCCGGTCGTCGGTGGCAACGCGTCGGTGAAGGCGTCGGCGTCGTGGACGGTGAGCTGGATCGGGATCGCCGGATAGCGCACGACGCAGCTGGCGCCGAAGCACTCCTGGCCGGGTTGCGGCTCGGGGTTGGCGACGAGCTGCGTGCGCGGCTCGATGCGCCACGGCGCGTCGATGGCGACGTCGAACTTGCCCTCATTCGAGGCGATCGCTTGATCGTCCTGCGCGAGGTCGGGCGCCGGCTCGGACACGCACGCGGTCAGCGCCATGGCCGCGGCGAAGGGAACGGTCTTGATGCGAGGCATGGCGCGCCGCTGTGCATCGGTCGTGCCGCGCCGCAGGCACGCGGGTCACGCGAGCCGCGCGAGGTGTCACGCGATCGGCGCGTGACAGCACGCGACGGCGGTGACACCCGCTCGCGGCCGCGGCGTGCCGGCGGGCGGGCGCGTCGCTGCCGGCGATCGGCGCGCGACCGGGCCGCCGCCCCGCGGTCGCATGCCTCGGGTAGGATGCCGGCATGGCCGGGCCCCGGGTCGAGACGGTGACGCTGGTGCGCGACGACGACGGGCGCGCGGACGGCGAGGCGGCGCAGCTGATCGTGGCGCTGGCGGCGGATCAGCCGCGGGCGGCGAGCTCGCGGCACCTGCTCGACGACGTGGATCAGGTCGAGCTGGGGCGCGGCGCGGTGCGCGACGTCGAGCGGCGGACGAGCGGCGGGCGGCGCCGGCTGACCGTGCGGTTGGCCGACGCCGCGGCCTCCGAGCAGCACGCGCGGCTGACGCGCGTCCACGGCGCGTGGATCGTCGAAGACCTCGGCGCGAAGAACCGCACGTTCGTCAACGGCCGAGCGATCAGCCGGGCGACGCTCGCCGACGGCGACGTGATCGAGATCGGCCGCACGCTGGTGCTGTTCCGCGACGGCGCGGTGCCGGTCGCCGGCGCGCCCGACCTGCGGGTCGAGCAGCTCGTGCCGGGCCTGCCCGGGCTGCCGACGTTCGCCGGCGAGCTGGCGACGCAGCTGGCCGCGGCCGCCACCGCCGCGCGCGCCGGGATCGCCGTGCTGGTCCGCGGCCCGACCGGCACCGGCAAGGAGCTGGTGGCGCGCGCGATCCACGCCGCGTCGCAGCGGCGCGGCGCCTTCGTCGCGGTGAACTGCGGGGCGTTGCCGGCCAACCTGGTCGAGGCCGAGCTGTTCGGTCACAAGAAGGGTGCGTTCTCGGGCGCGGTCGACGATCGCCCCGGGCACGTCCGCAGCGCCGACAAGGGCACGCTGCTGCTCGACGAGATCGGCGATCTGCCGACGCCGGCCCAGGCCGCGCTGTTGCGGGTGCTGCAGGAGCGCGAGGTGGTGCCGGTCGGCGAGTCGTTGCCGGTCAAGGTCGACGTGCGCGTCATCGCCGCGACCCACGTCGATCTCGGGGCGCAGGTCACCGCCGGGCGCTTCCGTCGCGATCTGCTGGCTCGGCTCGCGGGCCTCGAGCTGACGCTGCCGTCGCTCGCCGAGCGGCGCGAGGACCTGGGCCTGCTGGTGGCAGCGATCCTGGCGCGCCACGGCGGCGCCGACGCGCGGTTCACGCTCGCCGCGGCACGCGCGCTGTTCCAGCACGACTGGCCCAGCAACGTGCGCGAGCTCGACATGGCGCTGGTCACGGCGCTGGCGCTGGCCGGCGCCGGCCCGATCGATCTGCCGCACTTGCCGCGGGCGGTGCGCGACGCCGCGGCGGTCGTGCCGTCCGCGCCGCGCGAGCCGACGCCGGAGTCCGCGGCCGACGCCGCGCTGCGGGCCCAGCTGGTCGCGCTGCTCGGCGAGCACGCCGGCAACATCAGCGCGGTGGCGCGCGCGACCGGCAAGGCGCGCTGGCAGGTGCACCGCTGGCTGCGCCGGCTCGGGCTCGACTCGGAGGCCTTCCGGTCGTGAGCGAGCCGCCCGCGCTCGCCGTCGGCGATCCCCTCGGCCGCTACCGCCTGGTGCGCCGGCTCGGCGCCGGCGGCATGGGCGAGGTGTGGGCCGCCGACGATCCCGAGCTGGGGCGGACCGTCGCGCTCAAGGTGTTGCGCCCCGGCTTCGGCGACGGCGACCGGCTGCGCCGCGAGGCACGGACGATGGCGCGGCTCGATCATCCCAACGTCGTGCCGATCCATGACATCGGCGTCCACGACGGACGGATGTACCTCGCGATGACGCTCTGGAGCGGCGGCGATCTGCGGACGTGGATGACGCCGCCCCGCCCCTGGCGCGAGGTGGTGACCGCGTTCATCGCCGCCGGCCGCGGGCTGGCGGCGGCGCACGCCGCCGGCGTGATCCACCGCGACTTCAAACCCGACAATGTGTTGATCGACGGCGCGCGCGTCGCGGTGACCGACTTCGGCATCGCCGCGGACGCCGCCGGCGCGCCGCCGAGCGGCAGCGACGCGATCACCGCGCCCGCCACCGGTGACGCGCCTGACGCGGCGACGCCCCACGGCTCGGCCAGCGCGCTCGCCGGCACGCCGGCGTACATGGCGCCCGAGCGGCACCTCGGCCGTCCGGGGGACGCCGCCGCGGACCAGTTCGCGTTCTGCGTCGCGCTGTGGGAGGCGCTGTACGGGCAGCGGCCGTTCCGCGCCCCGGTCGCCGTGGCCGACGCGCCCACGATGACCAGCGAACCCCTGGCCCCGGCGATGGCCGTCGCGCTGGAGATCATCGACGGTCGACGCACGCCCCCACCTCCGACGATGTCGGCGCCCGGCTGGCTGCGGCGCGCGATCGAGCGCGGCCTCGACGGCGACCCAGCGCAGCGCCACCCGTCCATGGCCGCGCTGGTCGCGGCCCTCGAGCACGGGCTGGGCCGGCGGCGGCGTGGGGCGCTCGCCGCCGCTGGCATCGGGACGCTCGGCGCCTTCGCCGCGCTGGTGCTGTGGACGCGCGCCGCGCCGGCCCAGCCACGTTGCGATGCCCGCGATCAGCTGGCCGAGGTGTGGTCACCGACCCGCGCGGCCGCGCTGACCAAGGCGCTGATGGCCAGCGGGCGACCGCACGCCCCCGCCACGGCGGCGCGGGTCGCAGCGCTGATCGACGCCTACCTCGGGCGCTGGGTGGCGATGCGCGATGACGCCTGTCGCTCGACCCGGATCGATCGCACCCAGTCGGCCGAGCTGCTCGATCTGCGCAACGCCTGCCTCGATCGCCGCCGCGCCGAGCTCGACGCGACGGTGCGCGCCCTGGCCGATCACCCCGACGGCGACGTCGCGGATCGGGCGATCAGCGCGGTGGCCAGCCTCGAGCCTCTCGACGCCTGCGCCGATCCAGTGGCGCTGCGCGCCGCCGTGCCGTGGCCGAGCGATCCCACGATCCGGGCACGCCTCGAGGCGGTCCGTCGCCAGATCGTGGCCGCGCGCGCCGACCACCGGATCGGCCGCTACCGCGAGGCGCGCGCGAAGGCCTCCGCGGCGGTGACCGAGGCCGCGGGGATCGGCTTCGGGCCGGCGTGGGCCGAGGCGCTGAGCGTCGCCGGCAACACCGCCGAGGAGCTGGACGACTCCGCCACCGCGCGCGTCGAGCTGGCCGATGCGGCCCGCCGCGCGGGCGAGGCGAAGGACGACGCCCTCGCCGCCCGCAGCAGCCTGGACCTGTACGTGGTGGTCGGCGTCAAGCTCGGCAAGGCCGACGAGGCGCGCGCGATGGAGCCGCTGGTCGAGGCGCTAGTCCAGCGCGCGGCCGCGCCCGAGGTGCAGCTCGAGTTCATCCGCAGCCGCGCCGGCTTGCGGATGACGACCGGCGACCTCGCCGCCGCGCGCACGGGCTTCGAGGATGCGCTGGCCCGGGCCGAGCGCCTCGACGTACCGACGACGACGCTCAACGTGCTGGGCAACCTGGCCAACGTCGCGCTGCTCGAGGGGCGGCCGGCGGACGCGCTGGCGCTCCGGGCCCGCGCCCAGACGCTCACCGAACGACTCTTCGGTGCCGACCACCCGATCACCGCGAACAACCTGCACGGCACGGCGCGCGCGTTGATCCGGATCGGCCGCGCCACCGAGGCCGTCCCGATCTTGGAGCAGGCGCTCGCGATCCGGCGACGCGCGTTCGGCGACGCGCACCACACGATCACCGACACGCTGACCACGCTCGCCAACTCCCAGCTCGCGCTCGGCGATCGCGCCGGCGCGCTGGCGCACCACCGCGAGGCGCTGGCCCTCGCCGAGCGCACCCACGACGACGCGGCCCGCGCGACCGCACTGACCGCGATCGGCATGGCCGAGCAGCAGGCCGGCGACTGGGTGGAGGGCCGCCGCCACCTCGAGCACGCGCTCGCGGTCCACGCCGAGCTGGGCGCGGTCGACACCGTCGCCTACGCGATCACCGAGTACAACCTCGCCGACGGCCTGGCTGGCCACGGCGAGTGCGCCGCGGCGGCGCCGCGGCTGACCCACGTCGAGCAGGCGCTAACCGGATCGCTGCGCGCATACCCGCAGCTCACCCGCGCGACCTGCGCGCTGGCTGCCGGCGAGCTCGTCGCCGCCGCCACGCTCGCCGCCGGCGTGCGGGCCACCTGCGCGGGTCAATGCGAGGCGGCGGTCCCCGCGGTGGCCGCCGCGATCACGGCGCAGGTGCGCTGGCTTCGCGGCGATCACCGCGCCGCTGGCCCCGCCTTGCGCGCCGCCCGCGCGACGCTGGCCGCCATCCCCGACGCCGGCCCCGCGCTGGCCAGCCTCGACGCGTGGATCGCGGCCCACCGCGTGCCGTGACCCGCGCCGGCGCGACGATTTCGCGCTAGGGTGCCGCCGATCGCATGCCGGCGCCCCCGCCACTCCACGTCGACGACCTCGGTCAGCTCGACTATCGCGCCGCGTGGGCGCGGCAGCTGGCGCTGGTCGAGGAGCGCAAGACCGGCGGCGGCGCCGATCGCGTGCTGGTGGTCGAGCACCCGCACGTGTTCACGCTGGGCCGCGCGCAGAAGGCGCTGGCCAACGTGCTGGCGCCCGGCGACGTCGAGGTGATCGAGATCGAGCGCGGCGGCGACGTGACCTACCACGGCCCCGGCCAGCTGGTGGCGTACCCGATCGTGCTGCTCGGCGAGGGCGAGCGCGACCTGCACCGCTTCCTGCGCAACCTCGAGGAGGCGGTGATCCGCACCTGCGCGACGTTCGGGCTCGCGACCGATCGCGAGCCGGGCGCCACCGGCGTGTGGTGCACCGATCGCGCCGGCGCGCGGCGCAAGCTGTGCTCGATCGGCATCGCCTGCCGGCGGTGGGTGACGTTCCACGGCCTGGCGCTCAACGTCACGACCGACCTGGCGTACTTCCAGCGCATCAACCCGTGCGGGTTCGCGTCGTCGGTGATGACCTCGATGGCGGTCGAGCTCGACCGGCCGCTGACCGTGGCCGAGGTGGCGCCGGTCCTGACCCGCGAGCTGGCGGCGACGCTGGCGCGGACGCCGGCGTGAACGCGCCCGCCGCCTGGACGCCGCGGGCCCGGTGCCCGCGCTGCCGCCGGCCGCAGTCGGTGTGCTACTGCGCGCACCTGCCGACGCTCGCGCCGCGGACCAAGGTGATCATCCTGCAGCACCCGCGCGAGCGCGACATGGCGATCGGCACCGCGCGCATGGCCAGCCTGTGCCTGACCGGCTCGGAGCTGCACGTCGGCATCGACTGGAGCCACCACGCGCCGCTGGCCGCCGCGCTCGCCGATCCGACGCGCACGCCGATCCTCTTGTACCCGGGGCCGGGCGCGCGCGACATCCTGCGCGAGCCGCCGGCCGGGCCGGTGACGCTGATCGCCGTCGACGGCACCTGGTCGCAGGCCAAGTCGGTGGTGCGCGACAACCCGATCCTCCACGCGCTGCCGCGCTACGCGTTCGTCGCGCCGGAGGTGTCGGAGTACCGCATCCGGCGCGAGCCCGACGACGCGTACTGCTCGACGATCGAGGCGCTGATGCACGTGTTGGGCGCGCTCGAGGGCGACCCGGCGCGGTTCCGCGCGATGCTGACGCCGTTCCGCGCGATGATCGACACCCAGCTGGCGCGCCAGGCCAGCGAGCCCAGCCCGCGCCCGCGCCCGCCGCGCCCGGTGCGGCAGCCGTGGGATCGCCTGCCCGCCGAGATCGCGACGCGCTGGGACGACCTGGTGTGCGTCGTCGGCGAGGCCAACGCCTGGCCGTACCGCGACGCGCCCGACCACCAGCCCGACGAGCTGATCCACTGGGTCGCCCACCGGCCGGCGACCGGCGCCACGTTCGAGGCGCTGGCCGCGCCGCGCGGCGCGCTGGCGCCGTCGACGCCGTTCCACACCCGGCTGACCGCGGACGCGATCACCACCGCGCCGCCGCTGGGCGCGTTGCTCGACGGCTACGCCGCGTTCACGCGGCCGACCGATCTGGTGTGCGCGTGGGGCCACCACGGCGCGCAGCTCTTGTGCGCAGCGGGCGGCGCGCTGCCGGTGCCGGTGCTCGACCTCCGCGTCGCGGTGCAGCGCGCGCTGCACCAGAAGTTCGGCAGCCTCGAGGCCTTCGCGGCGACGCTGGGCCCGACGCCGGCGCCGCTGGGCGCGGGGCGCGCCGGTCAGCGGGTGGCGCTGCTGACGCAGCTGGTGAGCGCGTGGCGCGCCGTGTTTCCGCGCTGACCGACGCAGGTCACAGCGAGCTGCGCGCGGCGTTGATCTCGGTCTTGCCGATCGCCGGCGGCGGCGCCGCGAAGCGGGTCGGGTCCTCGAGGTCGGCGCGCAGGATCTCCAGCGACTGCGCCGCGTAGTAGCCGTCGCAGATGCGCTCGTCGAGGGTGAACCGCAGCCGCAGCGTCGGCCGCGTCGCCGGCGCGCCGTCGGGCCCGACCACCAGCCGCGGCCGCAGCCCGCCGATCGCGCAGAACAGGCTGACCGTGCCGTGCTCGTACAGGTGGTGCCACGCGCGATCGATGCCAAGGCTGCCGAGGTTGGCGACGAACACGCTGGCGAACAGCGGGTCGTCCTTCATCAGCGCGGCCGGCAGGCAGTTCCAGCGATCGAGCCAGCGCGCGAGGCGCACCACCGGCGACAGCACGAAGTCGGGCAGCTTGCCCAAGGTCGCCATCTCGCGATCGACCGGGCGATCGTCGCGGGTGCGGCCGGCGTGGACCGCGGCGTGGATGCGCGCGGCGGTGGCGGCAAGCGGCTCGTCGGCGATCACCGGCAGCTTGATGGTCTTGAGCGCGGCGCCGTCGGCGAACTCGCGCTTGGCGGCGAACGCGATCGCGGGTTGCTTGCGCTGCCACAGCCGTCGCCCGGCGACGAAGCGGTCGAGCGCCGGGCGCGCGGTGACGACCCGCCCGAGCGCCGCGACCACGCAGTGCAGCGGCGTGAGCTTGGGGCCAGCGCCGGCGTTGTGCGCGTCGAGGAACGCGAGCAGCGCGGTCGCGTCGATGATCTGCTCGTAGTAGACGACCGCCTCGTTGCGGGTCGGCATGAGCATCGGCATCATGCGACGCATCGGGTCGAGGCCGCGCAGGCGGGTGCCATCGGATCGCCAGAACAGCATGGCCCGAGTATGCCGCCGCGCCGGGCCGGCTCGGGTAGCATCGTCGCGATGCGTAGCTCGATCGCGGTGGTGGCCGTCGCGGTGTGCGCGACGGCTTGTGGCAAGTCGTCGTCGAAGCCGGGGCCGGGCGGCGGACCGGCGAGCGGCGGTGACGCCGGGAGCGGCAACGGGTCGCAGGCGGCGGCCGCGCGCTGGGCGCCGATCGTCCAGCCGCCGGTGTCACCGGCGTGCGCGGCGGCGCGGCGGTTCTTCGGCTACGGCGCCACCTGCGTCGAGCAGCCGCTGCCCGAGCTGACCACCGCGGCCGGCACGATCACGCGGCTGTGGGCGACCGACGATCCGACCAAGGCCTGGGTGTACGCGCTGACGCCGCCGAGCGGCCCGCCGATCGCCGCCGAGGCCGGGCCCTACGACGACCAGATCTTGCGCAAGGTCACCGCGCAGCTCGACGTGCCGTCGACGCCGCCCGAGGTGCTCGCGCGCCTGTACGCGGCGCTCTTGCTGCAGGCCAGCGAGGTGCGCTGCGTCGACGGGCCCGCGCCAGTCGGCCGCGCGTACGCGACCAAGCGACCATGCACGGCGCCGCGCTTCGCGACCGTCGGCGGCAAGGCGGTGCTGCAGTTCGCCGTCGAGGAGTACCCGCACCCGGCGCTGCTCAACCGCGACGACCACCGCCTGTACTGGTACCAGGTCGAAGTGCTGCCGCACGAGCTGTCATCGATGGAGGGCGAAGGGCTGGCCGAGCTCGAGCCCGCACCGGCGCTGCCGGCGTCGGCACCGCCGCTGCCGACGATGACCGCGCCGCCGACCTACCTGGGCACGCCGGAGCCGGCGCCCGCCGACGTCGACGCGGCGCTGTGCAAGGCCGCCGGCGAGACGCTGAGCGGCATGGCGGGCCGCGCCTGCAAGGCGTACCGCTATCCGACGCTGGCGCTGCCGACCGGCGAGCTGTTCTACCTGGCCAACGACGCCGGCCAGCGGTACCTGCTCGGCAGCCGCGCCGCCGACGGCACGATCCGCGTCGGCTTCGACGTCGAGACCCACTCGCCGGTGGCCGCGCTGGTCCCGACCTACGATCCCGCGGTGGTATCGCCGGCGACGTTCCTCGGCGCGTACCTGCTCCAGTCGGGCAAGCCGGCGCGCATCCTGTGCCTGCCAGGCACCGGCGACGCGCTGCCCGACGATCCGTGCACGCCGCCCACCGCCGAGAAGCAGGGCGACCAGCTGATGATCAAGGCGGTCATCGCCGAGCTGCCGTTGCCCGGCGCTGGCAGCCGCGAGAGCGAGCCCGCGGTGCGCCGCATCGCCTGGGAGTTCTCGCCGGGCGGCGGCATGTCGGGCGGCGGCACGCGCCTGGTCGACCTGCGCGCACCGGCGCCGTAGCCACCGCGGGTTCACGCCGATCGACCCGCCCGACCGCTGCGCGTCGCCCGGGAGGTCCCGCGGACACGCGTCTTGGTGGGGAGGCTCGGCGGGGGCATGACCCCGCCGAGGGGAGGCGCGGCGACGCGCCTCCCTGAAACTCAGCTCAAAAGAACGTCATCGCGGCGCCGAGGCCGATGTTGCGGCCGACGACGTCGGGGTCGCCGTTGCCGTTCTTGTCCTCGGCGTAGAAGCCGATGCCGGCGCGGGCCTGCAGATCGATCGCCCACTTCGGCCCGCGCACCAGCTCGAGGCCGGCGGCGAACAGCGCGGCGCCGACGACGTCGGTCTGGGCCTGCAGGCCCAGCGTCTCGTAGCGCAGCCGGGCCTGCGCGCTGCCGAGGCCCGCGGTGAGCGTGAGGATCGGCACCGGGCGCCACTTCACGCCGGCGGTGACGACGTTGTGGGTGAAGGTCCAGTTGTTCTCGCTGTGGACCATCGGGAACACGTCGAAGTACGCGCCGAGGTGCGGTCGGAAGAAGTAGTTCACGTGCAGATCGATGCCGCCGGCCTCGGTGACGCCGTCGCAGAAGTCGCCGTTCTCGTTCTGGCAGTTGATCTCGCCGCCGTAGAGGCCGAAGCCGACCTCCCAGCCGACCCGCGGACCCGGCGGCGGCGGCGGCTGGTTGAGGTTCTGGGCGTGGGCCGAGGTCGCACCGGCGAGCCCGACGGCCAGCGCGATGGCGGGGAACACGACGCGAGGGGTCGACATGATCCGCGATCATCGCAAGTCGCCGGCCAGCGTGGAAGCGTCAAGCCTCCACCACCGACCGCGCCATCTGCGCGAGATCAGCGACCCAGGCGGCGCGCCACCCCGCGTGAACCGGCCGCGACGTCGCGCATCGCCACAGCGCGGTGTGGCCAAAGCCGACGGTGGATACTCACGTGAACGATGGCGTGTGCTGGCGGGGGCGCTTGCCCACCGCCGCCAGGTGGAGCTGCTGCACCCAGCGCAGCTCCTCGAGCAGCGCCTCGGCCGAGGCCGGGCGGCCGTCGGGGTCCTTGCTCAGGCACGCGCCGATCAGGTCGGCGACGTCGGGGTGGAGCTCCTCGGGCAGCGGCGCGTGCGGCTCGGTCACGACCGCGAGCAGGTCGTCGCGCACCGACGCGCCGGGCGCGAACGGCGGCCGCGCGCAGATCATCTCGTACAGCAGCACGCCGATGCCCCAGATGTCGGTGCGGCCGTCGATCGCCTCGCGCGCGACCTGCTCGGGCGCCATGATCCGCGGCGTGCCGACCACGCCGGCCGCGACCTCGGCGCCGGCGCCGTCGAGGCTGCACGCGATGCCGAAGTCGATCAGCTTGGGCACGTGGCGGCGGCCGTCGTCGGTCAGCATCACGTTCTCGCACTTCACGTCGCGGTGGACGTAACCCGCGCGGTGCACCGCGGCCACGGCGTCGGTGACGCCGATGGCGATCTCGAGCGCGTGCGCCACCGGCACCGGCCCGCGCTGGATCCGCTCGGCGAGCGTCGTGCCGCGCGCCAGCTCCATGACGAAGTACGGGCGCCCGGCGGCGTCGTAGCCGAAGTCGAACACCTCGACGACGCCGGGGTGACGGATCGCGCCGGCGATGCGCGCCTCGCGGAGGAACAGGGCGTGGGCCTCGGCGTGGCACGCCAGCTCGGGCGCGAGCCGCTTGATCGCGACGGCGCGATCGATCACCGCGTGGCGCGCGAGGTAGACCGTCGCCATGCCGCCCTCGCCGAGCTGGCACTCGACCTCGTAGCAGCCGAGCCGCTCGCGCCGCGGCGCGCTCGGGCGCGTGCCGCGCGCCACCCGCGCCCGCATGTCGACGCGCGTCGGCCCGCTCCAGGTCGCGGTCGCCGGCCGCGCCGCGCTGTCGGTGTGCGGTCCCTCCACGCCGTCAGGCAAACATCGATGCGCGACGCGGGCAATTTTTCGGCGCGGCGGGCGCGCGCACCTACATTGTGCGCGCACAGCAGGTCCGCGCGATCACGCGCGATCCGTCAGAGCCCCGCGATGCTGGGGTCGATCTCAGTGGTGGAGGGCGGCGGGAACGCGTCGTCGTCGCGCGCGGGCGCCGGCAGCTCGCCGACCGTCGTGGCGAGCCCGGGGCGGAGCTGCTTGATCGTGCCCGCCAGCAACGCGCGCTCGCTGCCGACGCGCACCGCCGCGGCGAGCGCGACCGCGCCGAGGATCCCGGCCGGCATGCCGACCGCGATCATCGCGACGGTGAGCGCGGCGCCGACCACGCCGCTGAGCAACCACGCCCGCGTCGCGATCCCGTCGCGGCGCCGCGCGATCGCCTGGCCGCATCGATCGCACAGCCCGCGCGCGAGGTGCTCGGCGCAGCGCGCGCGGCGACAGCAGCGGCAGCGCCGCGCCATCGCCGCATCGCAGAAGCAGCGCTCGGCGCTGCGCTCGACGTACGCCTGTTCGCGATAGGCCATGGCTAGAGCAGCCCCCGCGGCGGACGCCGCGTGATCACCGCGATCGCCACCGCCGCCGCGACGCTGCCCGCGATCGCCAGCCGGCGGCGGCGCACCGCCGCGCGCGCACGCAGCTCGTCGGCCAGCCGGTGGCCGCGCGCCATCGCCACGACGTGGGCCCGGATGTCGGCGACGCGACGACGCACCGGCGGGTGGCTGCGCCGCTGGCGCTGCGACTCGAGGTCGTCGACGACGCCGTCGACGTTGCCCCAGTCGAGCGCCTCGTGCTCCATGCGAGCCAGCGTCACCAGGCACGCGTCGACGTCATAGCCGGCGGCGACGCACAGCTCGATCGCGCGCAGGTCGGCGTCGCGCTCGTGCGCCGCGGTGTGGACCAGGCGCTGCAGCATCGCGAGCGCGAGCGTCGGCGCCGCGCGCCAGCCCGACGCCAGCCGCGGCACGTGGCCGAGCTGGTGGTGCGCGAGCTCGTGGGCGACGACGAACGCGGCGGCAGCGTCGGTCGGCAAGGTCTCGAGCAGGCGCCGGCTGACGTACAGCGTCCGGCCCGGGCCGGTGAACGCGGTCCACGCGTTCATCCACAGCACCAGCGTCGTCAGCCGCTCGGCAGCTGGCACGTCGCGCTGCAGCGCCGCGGTCACGCGATCGACCCGCTCGCCTGCCCAACCATCGCGCTCGACCACGAACTCACCCTCGATCCTGTTCCTCAGCCAATCGGCCGGGGGGTCGGTCATTGCTGACACCGTAGGTCGGCCGACGAGGCTGTCAAGGTCACCCGCAGGCGGTGACCGGCAGGTCAGATATACCTGGCACCCGCGCCGAAGCGACTGCCGCGCTCCGTGGGGAACTGCTCGAAGTCGCGCGGCGGCGGCGGCAGCTCGCCGACGGTCGTGGCCAGCGTGGGCCGCAGCTGCTTGATCGCGCGCGCGACGAGCGCTCGATGGACGACCACGCCGACGACGGGCGCGACCGCGAGGCCGACGACGACCGCGCTGGTCAGATGAGCGACCAGCAGCGCCAGCGCCGTGAGCGCGCCGGCGACGACGCCGAGCGTCCACGCGATCGCCGACAGACCGCCGCGGCGGCGAGCCAGCGCCTGCCCACAGCGATCGCACAGCCGCCGCGCGAGGTGCGCCGCGCAGCGCGGCCGCCGACAGCCGCGGCACCGGCGCAGCATCGCCGCGTCGCAGAAGCAGCGCTCGGCGCTGCGCTCGATGTACGCCTGCGAGCGAAACGGCCCGGCGAGGCTCACCTCGGACACGCGATCGTGGGCGGCCAGTCCGCCCGGAGGTTCATCCATGTCCCGCCACCGTAAGTCGTGCGCGGCGGCGATCAAGGGCCCGCCGCGAGCACCGGCGCTGGTCGGGCCATCGCGCTCAGCGGTAGCCGCGGGCCTGCAGGTTGAAGAGCGTCGCGTAGCGGCCGCCGGCGGCCACCAGCTCGTCGTGGCTGCCGCGCTCGAGCACGCGGCCGCCGTCGAGCACGACGATGGTGTCGGCCATGCGCACGGTCGAGAAGCGGTGCGAGATCACGATCGCGATCTGATCCTTGGTGCGCTCGCGGAAGCGATCGAAGATCGCGACCTCGGCGGCGGCGTCCATCGACGCGGTCGGCTCGTCGAGCACCAGGATGTCGGCGTCCTTGCGCATGAACGCGCGGGCCAGCGCCACCTTCTGCCACTGGCCCAGCGACAGCTCGCGGCCGTCCTTGAACCACTTGCCCAGCCGGGTGTCGTAGCCGGCCGGCAGCTCGGCCACCACCGGCGCGGCCAGGCCCTGCTCGGCCGCCGCGGCCCAGCGGTCGCGATCCTCGAACGCGCGCTCGTCGCCGGCGCCGATGTTCTCGCCGACCGTCAGCTGGTAGCGCACGAAGTCCTGGAAGATGACGCCGATGCGGCGGCGCAGCGCCATCGGCTCCCACGCGCGCACCGGCGTGCCGTCGACGCGCACCTCGCCGCCGGTCGGCTGGTACAGGCCGGCCAAGAGCTTGATGAGCGTGGTCTTGCCCGAGCCGTTCTCGCCGACGATCGCCAGCTTCGAGCCGGGCGGCACGTGCAGCGACACGCCGGCCAGCGCCGGCTGGCTCGAGCCGGGATAGGTGAAGCTGACGTCGTCGAAGCGCACGCCGTCGCCGGGCACCGCGCCGACGGTGACGCCGCCGGTGCGCGGCGCGGTCGGCAGATCGAGCAGCTCGTACAGCGTCGACAGGTACAGGTTGTCCTCGTACAGGCCGCCGACGTCGCCGAGCACCGAGGCCAGCGACGCCTGCGCCTGGCGAAACACGACGACGTACATCGTCATCGCGCCGAGCGAGATCGCGCCGGCGATCGCCGCGCGCGCGACCCACAGGTACATGCCGTAGAACGCCACCGTGCCGAGCACGCCGAGCGCCAGCCCCCACAGCCCGCGCCGCCACGCCAGCTTGGCGTCGCCGGCGTAGACCCGCTCGAAGATCTCCTGGTAGCGCGCGAGGAAGCGCGGGCCGAGATCGTAGAGCTTCACCTCCTTGGCGTGGTCGTCGCGGGCCAGCGCGCTCTCGAGGTACGCCTGCTCGCGGGTCTCGGGCGTGCGCCAGCGGAACAGCCGGAACGCGTCGCCCGAGAACTTGGCCTCGACGAGGAACGCCGGGATCGCCGCGGCCAGGAGCACCGCGAGCGCCGCCGGCGAGAACCCGGCGAGCAGCGCCGCCAGGCTGATCAGCGCGATCAGCTGCTGGCCGATCGAGAACGTGCTCATCACCATCGACAGCGGCCGCGACGACGCCTCGCGGCGCGCGCGGGTGAGCATGTCGTAGACCTCGGAGTCCTCGAAGTGGGTCAGATCGAAGGCCAGCGCCTTGTCGAGGATCATCACGTTGATGCGGTTGCCGAGCTGCGCGCGCAGGAGCGAGCGCAAGATCGACAGCACGCGGCTGGTGGTGGCCAGCGCGATCGCCAGGCCGAGCTCGACGCCGACCCACACCAGCGCGCGCTGCCGCGCCGCCTCCTCGCCGGTGCCGGCGGCGTGGACCACGGCGTCGACCAGCCGCTTGCCGGTCCACGCCATCGCGCCGGGCATCAGCCCGAGCAGCACGCTGCCGACCGCGAGCGCGATCGTGATCGGGCGGCTGGTCGTCCACACCAGCCCGAGCGCGCGGCGCGCGTAGCCGATGACGCCGAGCAGGTCGCGCAGCTTGGGGGTCGCCGGCGGGGCAGCGCCGTGATGCGCGAGACGAGGGCGGCGGACGGCCATGAAGGCGCACTGTACCGGGCCCGGTCGTCGGCACCACTGCCGGCCCGGGCAGGTTGAGGGTGTCGTCAGCGACGACAGACCAGTCGATCAGCCAGGCCATGCGGGTAGGCAACCGCTGCGATCCCGCACGGTTGGGTGCGGTCCGGGGCTTGCTAATCGGGCCCGCATGCTGCGCTCTGGAGCTCTGCTGTTCGCCGCCGCCGTGCTGCTCGGATCGGTCGGCTGCGTCGCCACCGACGACACCTACGACGAGGCCGAGTCGGTCGCGGCCGCCGACGGCAAGGCCGACGCCAGCAGCGAGCTGCGGGTGCGCGCCGGCGACACCACGGTGTGGATGACCACCGCGCTGGCGCGGGTCGAGGACGATCGCGGCCCGGCGTTCGTGCTGCGCGGCCGGGCCAGCCGCGAGGTCACCGACGGCAACGCGTACATCTTCGATGACGTCTACGGCGAGTTCGGCCTGCGCGGCCCGCGCTCGTTCGAGGTGCGCTGGGACATCCGCTCGAACACCGCGCCGCTGATCCAGGGCGTGCAGCAGTACCAGTCGCTCAACTTCGTCCACAGCGCGACGCGCCCCGATCACCTCACCAGCCGCGTGATCGTGCGGCCGCGGCTCGACAGCTTCAGCGGCGCGACGTCGATCTACCTGACCGCCGAGCTGACGCCGGTCGTCGTCGATGGCCGCGTCGTCTACCGGCTGGCCGGCAAGTCGTCGCGCGCGTTCGCGGCGGTGGTGGCGATCCGCGGCGACATCGCGATGGCCGCCAAGCCGGTCGACGCCACCCACTTCGTCGTCGATCTGACCCAGGCCGACGTCGACGCGCTGGCCGGCGCCACCGGCGCCCAGCTCGAGGTCGTGCTCGACGGCACCACCCGCAAGCGCGCGCACCTGGGGCTCGCGATCAAGGCGCTGGCGCTCACCACCGGCGACGCGTACGACACCTGGCCGCCGCCGACCTGCACCGCCGAGACCCAGGCGTGCCTGGCCGCGCTGCCCGCCGGCACCACCGACCTGTCGAGCTGCGGCGAGGCGGTGCTGGTGCGGGCCTGCCGCCGCTGATCACGACGCGCGGACCAGCTGCGGGACGCCGTCGGGGATCCACCGCTCGCTGGTGACGCCGCGGTAGGCCGCGCCGCTGGCCGCGCCGGGCATCGGCACGAGCCGGCCGCGGACCTCGACGCGATCGCCGTCGGCGAGCACGACCTGGCGCACGTGGGTGGCGGCGAACGGATCGAGATCGTCGGCGCCGCGGCGCAGCGGATCGATCACGTCGAGGTGCGCGGCGAAGGTCAGCGCCACCGCGCGCGCCGGCGCGCCGTCGACGTCGAGCGCCAGCGGGCCGGCGGGGATCGCGACCACCGCGCCGTCGTCGAGCACGACGTCGAAGCCGACGCCGACGCTGTCGCGCAGCATCACCCGCTCGCCGCGATCCCGGTAAACCGCTTGCAGCGCGTACGCCACGCAGGGCGCGTCGCCGATCGCGGCGGGCGCGGTGCCGCGCGCGACGACGGTGCCGGTGCGGCCGGCGAAGCGCCCGACCTCGAGGCCGCGGGCCTCGGCGCCGTGGGGGCGGACCGGCGGCGGCCGGCGCCACCAGCGCCACAGCGCGCGCACGCCGAGGGCGAGCAGGTAGACGGCGATGAACGCGAACGCGACGATCATGATCACCGCGACGATCTCGCCGAGCGATCCGCCGGCGTCGATGGCGCTGCAACCGTCGCACGCGTTGCACGCCTGCAGCCCGCCGCCGGTGGCGCCACCGGTGCTGCCGACCTTGGCCGCGGTGCGGATGCGGCGACGCACCGACGGGCTGCCCCAGGCCCGCTCGAGCAGCGCCGCGCGCCCGGCCGGGGCGGTCAGATCGGCGAGGCGGTGGCGGGCGCTGGCGAGGCAGCGGTCGGCGGCGGGCTGGAGCGTGCGGCAGTCGAGGCAGATCGCGGGGCGCGGCGGCCAGGCGGGCATGACGACCATCGTGGGTCGGCGCGGGTGGCGAGACGAGATAATCGCGGGACGCGATTTCTCCCTGTCCGCTACAGTGCCCGCCGTGTGGTGGAACCGCGAAAAGAAAGAGGTCTCGGAGTTCCTGTACCGCCTGCTGGTGGCCGAGGCGCCGCGCGGCCACGCGCAGGGGGTCGCGGCGCGGATGGAGGTGCCGTACCCGACGCTGTCGAAGTACTGGCTCGGTCACCGACGGTTCCCGGCGGCGCTGCTGAAGCCGCTGTTCGTGGCGACCGATCAGGATCCGCGGGTCGGTGAGTTCTTCCTGACCGACGGCACCGACTACGCGCTGACTCGCCGGACCCCGGCGGCGGCCCCGCCCGATCGCGCCCGCGCGCTGGTCGAGCTGCAGCACCTGCAGGGCCGGCTGTCGGCGCTGTTCCTGGGCGCGACCAGCCCCGACAGCGAGGCCGGACCGGCGGTGAGCCCCGGCGAGGCCACCGCGCTGCGCGGCGCGCTCGACGAGCTGATCACCGCCGCCCAGCGCCTGCGCGCCGCATTCTGACGCGCGCGATCGATCACGGCGGCGGTGGCGGCGGATCGCGCCACCAGGACGCGGCGTCGAGGTAGCGCAGCCCGAGCCGCTCGGCGAAGCCGCGGTCGGCGGGGCCGGTACCGACGTGGACGGCGCGCGCGAGATCGACGCCGTGGCGGTGCGCCAGCTCGACGCCGAGCGACGGCAGCGGCTTGCGGCACCAGCACACCGGCGGGCCGGCGCCGTGGCGACACCACGCGATCGGCAGCGGCGCGCCGAGCAGCTCGGCCGCGCGCGCGGCCAGCGCGTCGAGCGCGACCGGCAGGATCCGGCCCTCGGCCACCGCCGGCGCCCAGCCGGTCGCGACCACCGCCCAGCCCGCGGCGCGCCAGCGGGCGATCGCCTCGGCCGCACCGTCGATCAGCGCCACGTCGTCGGCGTGCTCCGGCCGCCCGCGCCACACCACGTCGGCCAGCTCGACGATCAGCGCCGGCGCGCCACCGGGCGTGGCCGCGCGGGTGAAGCCGCGGCGCTCGATCGCGACGAAGCCCTCGTCGTCGCCGGGCGGCTCGAGCTCGCGGCGCCAGCGGAACAGCGCGGCGGGCGGCAGCAGCACCGGATCGCGGCCGCGGATCAGCTCGGCGGGCTCGGGCTGCCGGCCGAGCCGCGCGTAGGCCCGCGCCGCGGCGTTGACCTGCGCGTCCTCGAGCGAGGTGTCGAGCCACACGCAGCGCACCGCGGCGCCGTGGCGGCGCGCCGCGGCCAGCACGTCGGCGCGCTGGGCCCGCGTCGGGTAGGTGTTGTCGAGCACGACGCGGGTCGCGCCGGCAGCCAGCGCGTCGTCGAGCGCGCGCGCCAGCTTGGCCAGCGTGCCGCCGCGCTCGTCGCGGTTGAGCCGCGCGTAGCCGGCCGCGACCAGCGGCGCGACCGCCGTCGACTTGCCGGCGCCCGGGATGCCCATCACCACGACCACCTCGGCGGCCGTCGCCGGCACCGCGACCGACGCTGGCGGCGCGCGGTCGAGGAACGCGCGATCGAGCACCGCGGCGGCCTCGTCGTCGAGCGTCAGCGCGGTGGCGGCGTCGATCGCGGTCGCGACCTGGGTCGCGCCCGGCAGCGGCACCGCGCCGTGGCCGCGCAGCCACGCCAGCACCACCGCCGCCGGCGACGCGCCCAGCCGCGCCGCGGTAGTCGCGACCGTGCCGTGCGCGAACAGCGTCGCCGCCGCCGCCGCGCCGCCGAACGGCCGGTGCGCCAGCACCTCGACGCCGCGCGCCGCGCACCACGCGACCAGCCCGCTGCGCAGCGCGTCGGTCTTGCGCGGCGACAGCTCGATCTCGATCGCCGCGATCGGCGCGATCGCCAGCGCGGCCTCGAGCTGCGCGCGGCCGACGTTGGCCAGCCCGACCGCCGCGACCACGCCGTCGGCGCGCAGCCGCGCCAGCGCCCGCGCGCTGGTGGCGAGCGGCACCTGCGGATCGATCGCGTGCAGGAGGTACAGATCGATCCGCGGCAGGCGCGCGCGGCTCGCGGCGGCCGCGGCCAGCAGGTGGGTCGCGCGCCCGTCGGGCTGCCAGCGCCCGCCTGGCCGCACCAGGCCACCCTTGGTGACGATCCGCACCGGCGCCGTCGGCCGCGCCGCGCACGCCGCCGCGACCAGCCGCTCGTTGTGACCGCGATCGGCGTCGTCGTGGGCGTACGCGTCGGCGGTGTCGAGCAGCGTCACGCCGTGATCGATCGCGGACACCAGCACCGCCGCGGCGCGGACGTCGTCGCGCGCCGCGACCGTCGACAGCCGCATGCAACCGAGCGCGCGGATCATCGGCCGCGCCCGCGGTGCTCGCGCAGCCACGCCTCGGCCTCGGCCAGCTCGCCGGTCCACCCCGGGTCGTCGCGCCAGCGCGCGATCGCCTGCTCGGCCAGCGCGACCGCCCGCGCCGGCTCGCGCCGGAACAGCGCCATCGCCAGCCCGTACTCGGCGCTCGCGAGGTACGCGTCGTCGATGCTGGACCGCGCCATCCGCGCGCGCCCCTCCTCGAAGTAGCGCGCCGCGGCGACGGCGTCGCCCTGGGCGAGGCGCGCGTCGCCCAGCCCGATGTACGCGTTGGCGACCAGCGCGTGGTCGGGGCCGTACCCGGCCTCGAGCACCGGCAGCGCCGCGCGGGTCCGCCGCTCGGCGTCGGCGGTGCGCCCCGCCGCGAGCATCGCGACCGCCGCCTCGGACCAGCACACCGCGACGGTCAGCGCGGCGTCGCCGGCGTTGAACGCCATGATCTCGCACGCGCGCTCGGCCAGGTCCGCCGCCGCGCGCGGATCGGTGGCGGTGCGGATCGACGCCTCGGTGGCCAGCGCGTTGCCGTACAGATCGCTGCGCTCGCCGGCGGTCGCGGCCAAGAGCGTTTCGGCGACGTGGATCTCGGCCAGCGCCGCGGCGTCGTCGCCCGCCGCGTGCAGCACCTCGGCGTGGTTCAGGTGCGCGATCGCGCGATCGGGGTGACGCGCGTCGAGGACGCGATCGGCCAGCGCCACCGCGACCCGGCTCTCGGCGGCGGCGCCGGGGTCACCGACGTGCGCGAGGCAGATCGCCAGGCGCCCGCGGAACAGCTGCTCTTGCGCCGGATCGCCGCCGCGCGCGGCCAGCGCGGTGAGCGCGCGCCGGTACGTGGCGACGGCCTCGGCGTACTCGCCGCGCTCCTCGAGCGCCAGCCCGAGGCCCTGGATGATCGCCGGGATCTGCTCGGGCGCGGCGGTCTCGGCCAGCGCGAGCCCCGCGCGCAGATCGGCCTCGCCGCCGGCGTGATCGCCCGCCGCGATCCGCGACGTGCCACGCGAGTAGCGGACGTGGACCTCGAGCATCGGCGGCCGTCCGAGGCGGGTCAGCGCAGCGTCGGCGTAGCCGGCGTACTCGAGGCCGCGCGTCGGATCGCGCTCGTCCCAGGTCGTCGCCTGCGCCAGCTGCGACCACGCGCTGGCCGCGATGTAGTCGGCGTGGACGCGCTCGGCGACCGCCGCGGCCCGCTGCATCGTCGCGTGGCCCGCCATCGAGTCGCCGCCGATCGTCTCGATCCCCGCCTGCAGGTACAGCAGCTCGGCCTCGAGCGGGGGCCAGCCCGCGGCCGCGACCTGCGGGGCCAGCGCGGCGGCCGCGGCCCGGGCCTCGGTGAAGCGCGCGGCGTCGCGCAGCGCCTCGGCGGCGATCGCGGCGATCCGCGCGTCGGCCACCGCGCGGCGTGGCCCGGCGGCGCGCGGCCAGCGCGGCTCGACCGTCGACGCCCCGGGCGCGTGGCACAGGCGCGCGTCGGCGATCGTGAACGCGAACGCGTCGGCGGCGTCGCCGGCGAGGTCCGCGCGCGCGGTCAGCTCGGCGACCACCGCGTCGAGCTCGACCTGCCGCGCCGCCAGGCACGCCAGCACCGGCGGCGTCGGCTGCGCGCGACACGCCGCGCCGTGGGCGGTGACCAGCTGGGCCGCGCGCGCGTCGAGCTTGTCCACCGCGCCCGCCGCGAGCGCGGCATCGCCCGCGCGCGCCCCGGCCATCGCGCCGCGCAGCGACGTCGCCATGAGCGGGGTCCACGCCGCCCGCGCGCGGGCCGCGCCACGCGCGCACGGATCGTCGGCGGGGCGGGCCGCGGCGCCGACCGCCATCCAGGTCGCGACCGCACCGCACGCCAGCGCCACCACCCCCGCGATCGCCAGGCGCGCGCGGCCGCGCCCCGGCGGCGCCAGCGCGGCGAGGGCCGCCGCCAGCGGCAGCCGCGCGGCCGGATCGTCGGCGACCAGGCCGCGCAGCGCGCGCCGCACCGGCGTCGCGACCCGCCCGCGGACGCCGACCGCCGCGGGCGCCGACCCACCCGCGGCGATGGCCGCGCGCAGCTCCGCCGCGGTCCGCCCGGCGAACGGCCGCTGCCCGTAGAGCGCCTCCCACAGCGTGACGCCGAACGCGAAGGCGTCGGCGCGCTGGTCGAGGTCACCGCCGTCGAGCTGCTCCGGCGCCATGTACGCCGGCGTGCCGATCGCGACGCCGGTCGCGGTCAGCTCGAGCGCACCTGCGGCGGCACCCGACGCCGCGTCGCCCGCGTCGATCACCCGCGCGACGCCGAAGTCGGTGACCACCACGCGCGGCGCGCCGCTCGGCGACGCCGCCACCAGCACGTTGTCGGGCTTGAAGTCGCGGTGGACCACGCCGGCGCGATGCGCGGCGACCAGCCCGAGGCCGGCCCGCCGGAGCACCGCGATCACCTCGGCGGTCGTCCGCGGCGCCGCGTCGAGCCACGCGCGCAGCGTCCCGCCGTCGATCAGCTCCATCGCCAGGTACACGCGGCCGTCGACCTCGCCGACGTCGTGCACCGTGATCACCGCGGGGTCGGCGACGCGCGCCAGCATCCGCGACTCGCGCACCATCCGCGCGGCCAGCGCCGCCGGATCGCCGGCGAGGTCGGGGCGCATCAGCTTCAGCGCGACCGATCGCTCGAGCGCCTCGTCGTGCGCCGCGTACACCACGCCCATGCCACCGGCGCCGAGCACGCGAGTCAGGCGGTAGCGACCGACCATCGCGCCGATCGCGAGGGCGGCGCCGGGCGCGGGCGCCGCGGTGGCCGGCGTCCCGCGGGCGCGCACCAGCGCGACCACCGTCGCCCGACAGTCGGGGCACCCGTCGAGGTGGGCCCCCAGCGCCGCGGCCGCGTCGTCCGACAGGCCACCGCCGAGGTGGGCGGCGAGGTCGGCGTCGGAGGGACAGGCGGTCACGGCGCCGCGAGCATAGTCGAGGCGTGCCCCGCCACCAGCCGGCCGCGGGCCGCGGTGTGCGCCGCCGCATGCGACCGCGCGGGAACGTGCGACTCCGGCCGACGACCGGCATCTCCCGCCCGAGGCCGCAGGTCGCGGCCGCCACCCGGAGCCACCATGCAAGCGCGCTCGATCGTCAAGCTCATCGTCCTGTCCATCATCACCTTCGGCATCTACGCGCTCGTGTGGATGGTCTCGACCAAGAACGAGATGAACGAGCGGGGCGCCGAGATCCCGACCGCGTGGCTGGCGATCGTCCCGATCGTCGGCTTCTGGTGGACCTGGAAGTACTGCGCCGGCGTCGAGCGGGTCACCAACGGCAAGACCTCCCAGGTCGTGGCGTTCATCCTCCTCGCGCTGCTCGGCGTGATCGGCATGGCGATCATCCAGGACGGCTTCAACAAGAGCGGCAATCACGGTACGCTGGCAGCAGCGCGAGCCATCTGAGCTCTCGCAACGCCGGTCCTTTCGCAGGGAGTCGACATGTCAGTTTCTGTGTTTCGCCGCGCTGGGGCGCGCGGCCTGGGGTTCTTTGCGCTGATCGTCCTGGCCTTGGGCCTCGGCGTCGGCACCGCGTTCGCGCAAGGCGATGATCCGCCTGCCGACGATCAGCCCGCCGCGGGTGACGATCAGCCCGCCGCCGGGGGCGACCAGCCCGGCGATGACAAGCCCGCCGCGGGCGATGATCAACCAGCCGCCGGTGACCAGCCCCCCGGCGGTCAGCCCGCTGGCGATCAGCCCGCTGGCGACCAGCCCCCCGGCGATCAGCCCGCCGGCGATCAGCCCGCTGGCGATCAGCCCGCTGGCGATCAGCCGCCCGCCGGCGACGACAAGCCCGCCGTCGACGACCACCCCGCCGGCGCCGTCGATGACCCCAGCATCCCCGGCGACGAGGACAGCCTCGCCGACGATCCCCCCGGCGACACCGACCCCGGCCCCGCCGACACCTCGGACGACATGGGCGCGTTCGATCCGTCGGACGACGAGCTCGAGGCCGCCGACGACGACGCCGCGGACGTCGCGGTGGTGACGGGCGAGGACGGCGAGCCCTACATCCAGGCCGACTCCGACGGCGACGGCGTGGTCGAGCCCGACGAGCTGGCCGAGGAGAAGGAGTTCGACACCGCCTACGCCGACATCCCCGACGAGGTCAGCGACGAGGCCCTCGACAAGCGCTCGGAGGACGCCGAGCTGATGCCGTCGATCACCGTCGAGCACTTCCGCAAGCTGGTGCAGCTGGCCAAGCGCAAGGTGCTGGCCCGCATGGAGGCCAAGATCGCCAAGAAGTCCGAGGCGCGCCTCAAGAAGATCGCGACGCTGATCTCGCTGTTCTCGCTCGCCGGCTTCTTGCTCCTGTTCATGCCGTTCGGCCTGAACAAGAAGTACCCGGGCCAGATGGGCAACCTGTTCAAGTACTCGGGGCTGGCCGCGGTGACGTTCTTCGTCACGGTCAACCTGTTCGGCGCGATCGTCATCGGCATGCGCTCGGCCCAGGGCGCGGTCGGCAACCAGACCAACCCGCAGCTCAAGCTCGCAGCCGGCTTCTTCGACACGCTCGACCACAACGCCGAGCGCTATGTGAACATGGGCCGCGAGGTGTTCGCGCCGACGCTCGAGTCGCTCAAGGGCGACAGCGACGAGCAGCCGGCCGCCGTGCTGCTCGCCAACGGCCAGAAGGTCGTGAAGAAGGCGATGGTGTTCAAGACCATCGCCGGCTACTTCAAGAAGGTGAGCTTCATCTTCGGCATGCTGCCGGTGGTGCTGCTCGGCGTGACGCTGATCCTGTTCGTCCTGGCCATCAAGCCGACGCTGATGGAGATCATCAAGCTGCCGGCGACGGTCGCGGCCGGCACCGGCGGCGCCGACGGCGTGGTCAAGCGGGCGATGCGCCGGGTCGGCGGCGAGCTGGTCGCGACGATCTGCACGCTCGGCGTGCTGATCGTGCTGTCGATGTTCGCCGGCTTCGTGATGGGCAAGGTCGTCGAGCCGATGCTCGACACGCTGATCACCTGCTTCGCGCGCGCGCTCGACTACCTGCAGTTCGTCGAGGACGCCTCGGCCGGCATGGTCGGGCTGATGCTGTTCAGCGTGATCCTCGCGCTGGTGTTCAACCTGCTGGTCGTGATCCTGTCGATGTCGTTCTTCCTCGGCCGCACCCAGAAGATCTTCCAGCAGCGGTGGAACGAGGGCGTGCCGCTGGCGGCCCACGCGCGCTGGTGGAAGTGGGGCATCCCGTCGGTGCTGCTGGCGCTGGCGCTGCCGCTGGTCTACCTGGCGACCGCCAAGGTCGCGGTGGCCGCGGTCGAGCGCAAGATCATGGCCTCGGTGACCGACGCCGAGAAGGTCAACTGGACGACGCTGCTCATGGCGACGCCGGCGCTGCTGGTGGTCGGCTTCCTGGTGGTGCTGTGGGCCGGCCGCGGCCTGAAGGCGATGGGCTTCCTCGCCAAGTACAAGGTCAAGCTGGGGGCGGCGCCGGCCCCGGCGCCCGCGCCCGCGGCGGCGTGACGGTCACGCGGCGAACAGCTGCGACAGGCTGACGTCGAGCTGGCTCTGCACCAGCGCCCCGACCCGCTCGATCTCCGACGGCGTCAGCCCGAGGCGATCGGTCAGGAGGGCGCGGGTCGCCGCGTGCAGCTCGTCCTTGGCCCGCTGCACCCAGCGCGCCGCGGTGGCGCGGTGCACCGCGTAGACCGCGCCGATCTCGTCGATCGACAGGCCCTCGGTGAAGTGCATGGCCAGCACCGCGCGCAGCCGCGGCTCGAGGGCCAGCGCGGCGTCGCGCAGCGCGGTCGCGAACGCGGCGGCGTGCTGCTGCTTGAGCAGGTCGAGCTCGGGGTTGCCGGTGGCGACCAGCGACAGCGCGCCGGCCCAGTCGTCATCGGCGACCTCGCGCTTGCGCCCCTGGGCGCGGCGCAGCATCAGCGCGGCGCGGACCGCGGTGACCGCGACCCACGCTCGCAGCGGGCCGCGGCCGGCGTAGTCGAGCAGCCGCGGCGCGCCCTCGCCGACCAGCAGGTGCGCCCGCACGCGCTGGCGCACCTCGTCGAGGAAGGCCGGCGCGCGATCGATCGCGCGCGCGCCGTCGCTGGCCGGCCGCAGCACGTCGTCGTCGAACCGCCGCAGCGCGACCGGATCGCCCGCGAGGCACGCCCACGCCAGGAACAGATCGGCGCCGTGGGTGGCCAGCGCCGTCGCGTCGACCGCCGCCGCCCGCGCCGCGAACGCCGCCGCGGTCAGCGTCAGGTCGGGGTGCGCGCCCTGCGCGTGCGCCAGCGCGGCCGCGATGGTGGCAGGGTCGGGCGCCGCGCTCACCGCCGCTATATACACCGCGGGCGGCGAGCCAGCGCGGGCTACAGCGGGACCAGCCCGCCCACCGGCTCGTCGTCGCCGCGATCCTCGCGGTCGCCGTAGCCGAGCTGGCCGTGGTCGTTGGCGCCCCAGCAGATCACCCCGCCGCCCGCGAGCAGCGCGCAGGTGTGATCGCCGCCAGCGGTGATCGCCAGCGCCTCGCCGGGCAGCGGCACCGTCCCCGCGGCCGACGGCGGTCCGCTGGCGCCGACCGACATCTGGTTGCCGTAGCCGAGCTGACCGTGGTCGTTGGCGCCCCAGCAGATCACCCCGCCGCTGGTCAGGAGCGCGCAGGTGTGGCGGGCGCCGGCGGCCAGCGCGCGCGCCCCGCCCCCGAGGCCGACCGGCGCGAAGACGCCTGGGTCGCTGATCGTGCCGATGTCCATCGTGTTGCCGGAGCCGAGCCGCCCGTCGAGGCCACGCCCCCAGCAGCGGACGGCGTCGTCGATCTGGACCGCGCAGGTGTGGTCGTCCCCGGCCACCAGCGCGGTGGCCGCGTTGCCGATCTCGACCGGGCCGCCGGGCGCCGGCAGGCTGGTGGTGGCGCCGTAACCGAGCTGGCCGTTGGTGCCGCGGCCGAAGCAGCGCACCTGGCCGCTGCCGTCGAGGAAGCAGGTGTGCGCGGCGCCGGCCGCGATCGCCAGCGCGCCGCCGCTGCCGGCGACGGCCTGCGACATCGCCGGCGTCTCGGCGTCGCCGATGTCCTCCATGGCGTTGTTGCCGAGCCGACCCTCGGCGAACGCGCCCCAGCAGCGCATCGCGATGGCGGGCACGGTCGCGCAGGTGTGCGCCGCGCCGACGGCCAGCGCGCTGGCCTGGCCGCCGCCGAGATCGACCGCGCCGGCCGCGCGCGGCGCCTCGTCGTCGCCGACGTCGTTGATGTCGCCGTAGCCGAGCCGGCCGTTGGTGCCGGCGCCCCAGCACGCGACCGTGCGGTCGGTGAGGATCGCGCAGGTGTGCTCGGCGCCGGCCGCCAGCCGCCCGACCGGCCCGACGTCGACCTCGGGCGCCGCGGCCGCCGACAGCACGTCGACCTCCGCGTTCCCGCCGAGCTGGCCCCGCGCGCCGCTGCCCCAGCAACGGACGCGGTCGCCGATGCGCGCGCAGGTGTGGGCGCCGCCGGCGACGATCTCGTCGACCGGCACCGGCGGCGCGTCGGGGCCGCTCGGCGCGTCGCGGACCACGACCGGCTCGAGCCCGAGCACCTGGTTGCACGCGGCGGCGGCGAGCGCCGCCACCACCAGCGCGGCGCGGCCGGTCGTCGTCACAGGAACACCAGCACCAGCGGCAGCAGGCACCCGGCGCCGAGCGTCGCGAGGATCAGCCGGCGCTCCTTGCGGAACGACCACGCCACCGCGACGCCGAGCCCGGTGGTGGCGATCAGCGCCAGCGCCATCAGCACGAAGAACGCCTTGAGCGGCGCCGAGCGGTGCGGGCGCGCGCGCGGCGGCGCCGGCTGCCTGGCCGCGGCGCGATCGACGCCGAGGTTGTCGGGCTGGCGGCCGGCCGGCGGCTCGGGCGGCCGCGCGCGCTGCGGCGGCGCGGCGTAGCTCTGGCTCTTGTGCACCTGCGCCAGCGTCACCGCCACCGACGACGGCCGCGCGCCGCCCGCGCCCTCGTTCCACTCGTTGAGCAGCACCAGGCCCGACAGCGCGAAGAACACGATCGACGGCGCGAAGAACACGCTCAGCCACAGGTGCAGACGACGCACGAGCTTCATCAGCGCGCAGTCTACGCCAGCCCGACCGCGCCACGCGTCGCGGACGTCACGCGTCGGCGTGGCGACGCACCACCGCGAGCAGCGCGTCGCCGAACCGCTCGACCTTGGCCGGCCCGAGCCCCGGCACCCGCAACAGCGCCTGCTTGTCGCGCGGGCGCTGCGCGTCGAGCGCGGTGATGACCCGCTCCTGGTAGACCATGTACGCCTTCCACTTCAGCTCGCGCGCCAGCCGGCGGCGCAGCTGATCCAGATCGCGCGCCAGCTCGCTGGTCAGCCCGCCGCGCCCGCGCAACAGCCCGGTCCGCGCCCGCGGCGCGCCGGTCCGCGCCGTCGCCATCCGCGGGGTCGCCGCCCGCGGCGCGGCGGTCCGCGCCACCTCGGCGCCGGCCAGCGCGATCGTCGGGTACTTCTTGCCGCGCCGCACCACCAGCCGCTCGCGCACCAGCGCCGCCACCGTCGCGACGATCGCGTCCTCGTCGGCGTCGGCCAGCGCGCCGTGCTCGGGCAGGTCGAGCAGCCCGGCCGCGTCGACGGTCTTGGCCCGGCTGCCGCGCAGCGCCTTGGCCAGCGTGGTCGCGCCGACCGGCCGGCGCAGGTGGCCGATCGCCGCCAGCACCGTCGCGCGCGCGGCGCCGTCGAGGGCCGCCGCCGCCACGGAGATCGGGCGATCGGCGACCGCGTCGGGCGTGGTGCACACGTCGCAGCGCGCGCACGCCGCCGCCGCGACCGCGCCGAAGTGCGCGCACAGCGCCTGCTGCCGACAGCGCGCCTGCTTGGCGTAGCGATCGATCGCCGCCAGCGCCTCCTCGCGCCGCGCCGCCACCGCCGCGCCGCCGCGCTCGCCTTGCAGCCGACGCTGCGTCATCAGATCGGCCGCGCCGAACAACAGCACGCAGCTCGCCGGCGCGCCGTCGCGGCCGGCCCGCCCCGCCTCCTGGTAGTACGCCTCGAGCGAGCCCGGCGCCTGGAAGTGCACGACCAGCCGCACGTCGGCGTAGTCGATGCCCATGCCGAACGCGCTGGTCGCGACCAGCACGCGGGTGCGGCCGCCGGCGAACGAGCGCTGCGCGCGCTCGCGGGCCAGCGCGGTGCGCCCGGCGTGGTAGTAGCCGGCGGCGAACCCGCCCCGGCGCAGCGCGTCGGCCACCGCCTCGGCCTTCTTGCGCGTCGCGCAGTAGACGATCGCGCGCCCACCCGCGCCGGTGCCGCGCAGCCCCGCGGCCTCGCACGCCGCCACCACCGCCGCCAGCCGGTCGTCGTCGCTGCGGTGGTGCTGCACGCTGAACCGCAGGTTGGGTCGCGCGAAGTCGCCGATCACCGTCGTCGGCGACACCAGCGCCAGCGCGCGCGCCATCTCGGCCATCACCCGCGGCGTCGCGGTCGCGGTCAGCGCGATCATCGGCGCGACCACCACCTCGCGCAGCTCGGCGAGCCGCAGGTACTCGGGGCGGAAGTCGTGGCCCCACTGCGAGACGCAGTGCGCCTCGTCGATCGCCACCAGCGCGATCGCGACGCGCCGCAAGAGCCGCTTGAAGCTGTCGAGCACCGCGCGCTCGGGCGACACGTACAGCACCTCGAGCTGCCCGGCCAGGAGCGCGTCGATCACCTCGCGCTGCGCGTCCTCGTCCTGGTGGCTGTTGAGCGCCGCGGCCACCACCCCGTGCCCGCGCAGCGCCGCCACCTGATCTTCCATCAGCGCGATCAGCGGCGACACCACCAGCGTGGTCCCGGCGCCGCGCCGCGCGTTGACCACTGCGGGCACCTGGTAACACAGCGACTTGCCACCGCCGGTGGGCAACACGACCAGCGCGTCCTTGCCGGCCAGCACCGCCGCCACCGCGTCGCCCTGCCCCGCGCGAAACCCGGCGTGCCCGAACACGCCCCGCACCACCGCCGCGGCGCCGTCGGGCGCCGTCATCCCAGGTTCGTCCAGCATCCGGCGTGGCTAGCACGCCGGTACGACGCCGGCGATCAGCGCCGCGCGCGCCGCCGACGCAGCAGCGGCGCCAGCGCCAGCGCGGCGACGGCCGCCAGCCACCCGGGCCCCGCGCCGCCGCCGACCGCGCAGCCGCCTTCGTCGCTGGGCGGCACGTCGATGACGTCGACGTCGACCGGGGCGCTCAGGTTGCCGTTGTGATCGACCGCGCGCACCTGCAGCGTCAGGTCGAGCGCCTGGCCGCGGTCGTTGAAGTGCAGCGACAGGTCGCCGAGCATCTGCGTGAACGGCGTCGTCGGCAGCCCCGGGAACACCTCGCCGCCGCGGGTGACCAGCACCTGGTAGGCGATCGCCGTGGACGCGGTCTGGTCGTCGGTGGCGTCGACGTCGATCTCGACCAGGCCGGTGCCCGCGCAGGAGCCATCGCCCCGCCACACCGTCGCGCTCCGCACCGTCAGCGTCGGCGCCACGGTGTCGCTGCCCGTCGTGAAGGTCACCGGGTCGTAGCCGAACAGCGAGCACGCCCGGGCCGGCCGCGGCGCGCTCGCCACCGCCACCGCGACCACCGCGGCAGCCAGGGCCTTCACGCCTCACCTCCGCCGCAACCGCCCATGCCGCACGCCCCCATGCCGCAGCCACCGAAGCTGGGTGCCTCGCACGCGTCGGCGGCCTTGCCCGCCGCCATGCCGCCGAGGAACGGCGCCGACAGCACGCGCTCGACCGGCTCGCCGGTGTCGGGGTGCTGCGTGAGCGGCGCGTCGGCCATGCGCTGCTGCACCTCGAACGTGCGCGGCGCGCTGCCATCGATCGGGCGGGTCTCGTAGACGTACGTCGGCATGGCCCCACGATGGGGCGCGATCGCCGGCGCGCGCAAGTGGGCACGCGCGGCCCTGTGCTGTCGGCGACACCGCCTGGCGCGGTATCAGCGCCCAGCGCGGCTTGATACGATGTCCGCGGTGAAGCGGCTGGCCTCACGGCACCTCGTCGCGCTCGCGCTCGCCCTGGGCGGCTGCGCATCGCTCGACGGGCACCGCTGCGCCGGTGCGCCCGACAGCTGCGGCGCCGGCGGGGTCTGCGAGGCCGACGGGCTGTGCTCGTTCGTCGACAGCGCCTGCCCGTCGGGACGCGCCTACGGGGACGAGGTCGCCGGCGGGTTGGCCGGCCAGTGCACCGCCAACCCGTGCGGCGCTCGAACGCTCGTGTGGCGCGACGAGTTCGACGACGCGACCCCGGGGCCGCGGTTCAGGAGCGACCCGGCCAGCACCGGGACGACGGTCGAGGCCGACGGCGCGCTGGCGATCACGGTCGGCGCGAGCGCAGGCGACGGCGGCGACTACGACACCGTCGACCTGCTCGATCTCCGTGGCGGCGCGCTGATCGCCGAGGTCGCCGAGCTGCCGATGGTCGACCGCTACTTCTCGACCCTCAGCTTCTACCCCGCGGGACACTCGGCCGCGCTCTGGCACACCTTCACCGGCGACCCGCGCCTGGTGGCCGATCTCGAGGATCAAGCGCGCGCCACGCGTCCGTGGAACGGCGGCGATCGCTTCTGGCGCATCGCCGAGGACAACGGCACGCTGAGCTGGGCCGTGTCCGCCGACGGCGTGATGTGGACGGAGATGCACGCCACCGCGACGCCCTTCGACGTCAGCCAGGTCCGCGGTTCGGTGCGCAGCTGGAGCGAAGGCCCGGGCGGCACCGTCCGCTTCGCGTCGTTCACGGTGTGCGGCCCCTGACTCACCGCGCCGCCAGCGCGCCCAGCGTCCGCGGCGCCAGCGCGGTCAGCGCGGCGCGCGGTGGCGCGCTCAGCAGGCGATCGCGGGTCGCGGCGTCGGGCCGCGCCACCGAGTGCGCGTCGCCGTCGGCCCGCGCGAAACCGGCCTCGACCGTCGCCGCCGCGGCGCCGAGCAGCGCGTCGAGCCGCGCGTAGGTCGACAGCGCCCGCGCCGCCAGCGCCGCCGCCGGCGCGCCCAGCCGCGCCACCGCCGCGACCTCGTCGTGCAGGCCACCGGGCACGTCGTCGACGCCGCTGACCCGGGCGATCGCCAGCGCCGCCGCCGCCAGCGCGCGATCGCCGCCGTCGGGCGCGAACGGCACCACCCGGCTCGCGACCTGCGTGAGCCACGCGACCCGGCTCGGCAACGACACCGCCGCCGGATCGGGCGGCGCGACGCGCACGAAGTCGGGCGGATCGTCGCCGGTCTCGGCCAGCGCGGCGATCGGCGCGACCAGCGGGTGATCGTGGCCGAGCGCCAGCAGCAGATCGGCGTAGACGAACTGCCGCGCGAGCGCGTGCAGCCACAAGACCAGCTTCCAGTTGGCGTAGTGCGCGCCGAAGCCCAGCAGCGCGTCGCGCTCGGCGGCCAGCGCGGCCACCGCCGGCGCGGCCAGCGAAGGCGCGCCATCGATCAGCGCGGCGAAGAACCGCCGCAGCATCGCCTCGGGGCCAGCGCAGGCCTCGACCTCGCCGACCAGCGTGCCGGTGCGCTCGCTCGACGCCAGGATCGCCTCGGCGGTCCACGCCCCCGACGGCGGCGCGCCGGCCAGCTCGTCGGCGAGCACCCGCTGCGCCCAGACGCCGGTGCCCTGGCACGCCTTGGCCAGCGCGGCGGCGAACGCAGGGGCCGGTCCGGCGCCGCGGCGCAGGAGGTAGAACCACGGCAGCGCCGCGCCGAGCTGGCTGACGCGCCACAGGTCCATCAGCGTCGCCGGGCCGGGGCCGCGGGCGTCGCGGTGCAGCGCGCCCACCAGCGCCAGCGCGTCGATGATCTCGGCCCAGTGCGCCGACACCTGGCGCAGCGCGCCGGCGTTGATCGGACAGCCGCTGCGCGCGCGCGAGCCCGGATACGGGCAGGCCTTGTGCTCGATGTCGCCCGGACGCAGGTGCGCGGGCGGCGTGCGGATCTCGCGGAGCGGACGGTCCTCGTCGTCGCGGTGGAACGTCTCCTCCACCATCCGCACGATCCGCACGGCGCTACCAGCCCTTCTTGCCGCGGCCCTGGCAGACCACCGGCGGCAGCGGCGCCTGCTGCGGCTGGTTGAGCATCGACAGCGCCAGGATCGGCATCAGCTGCGACAGCGCGTCGGAGCCGTTGTTCTGGTTGCGGCCCAGATCCTTGATGGCGCTCTCGATGTCGCTCAGCATGTCCATCATCCGATCCTGGGTGTCGCGGCTCGAGCTGGTGGACGAGCGGCGGCCGCCGGCCACGGTGGCGAGGTCGGCGGGGTCGATGGTGGCGAAGGCATCCTTGGGGGCGGGGGGCATGGCACGTCCTCGATGGTTGGGGGGGCGGGGTCCTGGCCTCGGCTAGAGCACGCGATGTGCCAGCGCCGATCGCCGCGGATCCGGTGGGCGCGGGCCCCGGCCGCCGGGGATCCAGGCTCCGATCCGCTCCCCGCGGTCGGCGATCGGCGCCCGCGGCCCCCCGCCGCACCGCCGGCCCGCGCCCCGGTGATACCGTGGGGTGATGCGGACGCTCGCGATCCTGCTCGCGCTCGGCGCGCCGGGCTGCATCTTCGGCGTGGGGCCGTACAACGCCGCGTCGGCCGCCCTGGTCAACAGCGACGGCAGCGGCTGGGTCAAGGCCGACGACCAATCCGGCGTCCCGCCGGGCTGGGTCCGGGTGTTCTCGGAGTCGATCGCCTACCGGCGCGTCCCGGTCGGCGCCCACTGGGGTGCGCGGCGCGGCTTCCTGCGCGACGGCGACCTGACCCAGCTGCACCTCGACCTCGGCGTGAAGGTCTGGAAGCTCGGGATCGGCTACTCGCGGCTGTGGACGATGGCCACCGTCGGCGAGGGCGCCGACCGCGCCGACTTCGACGGCACCGGCAACGGGCTGCGGCTGTCGTTCGCGCCGATCGCGCCGTTCAGCTTCGACCTCATGCTCGGCGGCGGCGACGGCACGCTCAAGCGCGGCGAGGGCGACGCGCAGACGACCGATCCCGACGCGTCGCTCACCCACCACGCCTACGGCCTGACCTTCGTGCCGTGGGGCCGCGGCGTCTGGAACATCGCGCTCCGCCTCGACATCAACACCATCGACGTCGGTGGCACCTCGACCTGGGGCCCGTCGGTCGACTTCGTGCTGACGGTCCTGTAGCGCCGCCGCTGGCATCCGGTAGCCTCGCGCCATGGCCGCGCCGTCGTCTCCGTCCGCCGCGCGCGCGGTCGGCCGGGCGCTGCGCCACCGCAACTACCGGCTGTTCTTCCTCGGCCAGGGCACGTCGCTGGTCGGCACGTGGATCACCCGGGTCGCGCTGTCGTGGCTGGTGTACCGGCTGACCAAGTCGGAGGCGATGCTCGGCGTGGTGGGCTTCGCCGGGCAGCTCCCGACGTTCATCGTGGCGCCGCTGGCCGGCGTGCTGGTCGATCGGTGGAACCGCCACCGCGTGCTGGTGGTGACGCAGGTGCTGTCGCTCCTGCAGTCGGTGGCGCTGGCGGCGCTGGCGCTGACCGATCGCATCACCGTCGCGCAGGTGCTGGCGCTCGCCGCGTTCCAGGGGCTGATCAACGCGTTCGACACGCCGGCGCGCCAGGCGATGGTGGTCGAGCTGATCGACGACCGCGCGGATCTGTCCAACGCCATCGCGCTCAACTCGACCTTGGTCAACGGCGCGCGGCTGGTCGGCCCGTCGATCGCCGGCGCGCTGATCGCCGCGGTCGGCGAGGGCTGGTGCTTCACCGTCGACGCGATCAGCTACGTCGCGGTGATCGCGTCGCTGCTCGCGATGCGCCTGGCGCCGCGGCCGCGGGCGCCGCGCACCACCCGCGTGGGGGCCGAGCTGCGGGCCGGCTTCGCCTACGCGCGGGCGTTCGCGCCGATCCGCGCGCTCTTGTTGTTGCTGGCGATGGTCAGCCTGACCGGCGTGCCGTACATGGTGCTGATGCCGGTGTTCGCCCACGACGTGCTGGGCGGCCAGGCCAACCTGCTCGGCGTCCTCACCGGCGCCGTCGGGCTGGGCGCGGTGGCCGGCGCGCTGTGGCTGGCGGCGCGGCCCAGCGTGCGCGATCTCGATCGCGTGCTGGTGCGCGCGGCGACCGCGTTCGCGCTCGGGCTGATCGGCTTCGGCCTGTCGCGCTGGCTGTGGCTGTCGCTGCCGCTCTTGGTGGTCAGCGGCGCCGGCATGATGATGACGATGGCCGGCACCAACACGCTGGTGCAGACGCTGGTCGACGAGGACAAGCGCGGCCGGGTGATGAGCTTCTACACGATGGCGTTCTTCGGCATGGCGCCGTTCGGGGCGCTGCTCGGCGGCGCGCTGGCCGCGCACATCGGCGCGCCCGCCACCGTCGCGATCGGCGGCGCGCTGACGCTGGTCGCCGCCGCGCGCTTCCTCCAGGCCCGCCCCGCCGTCGCCGCCGCGGTCGCCGCGCGCGTGCCGCGGGACTGATCGATTCCGCCTGACGGCGCCGCGCGGCGGCGCGTGTCGCTGGGCATGGCCGCTCTTCCGCGGCCGGGGAGCCGACGATGAACGCTGTCCTCGGGGATCACTCATGAGTCGCGCCGGTGCGCTGCTGCCGCTCGGCGTCGCGCTGGCCACCGCCGCCGCGCCGGCGGCCGCCGACCTGCGACACGACGCCACGCCGGTCTTGCCCGCGGGCGAGCTGGCGCTGCCCGAGCGCGAGCTGTCGGCGGCGGTGCAGCCCAACGACGGGTTCACCGGCACGACCTCGCTGGCGGCCGAGGTGCTGGCGCTGTACGAGGTCGGCGGCGATCACGACGGCGTCGTCATCCGCCCGTGCGCGACCGTGCGGCTCGGCCCGCTGGTGGCGTGCGGCGGCGCGGTGATCGCCGCGGCCGAGACCACCTGGAACGTCCACGTCGAGGTCGCGTCGTACCAGCGCAACGGCTGGGAGATCGCGATCGGCGCGGGCCTGCGCGACGGCGCGACGGCGCGCCTCGCGGTGCCGCTCACCGCGGCGTGGCTGCCGTGGCGCACCAAGGCGGTGCGCCTGCGCACGATGTACTCGTTCGTCGGCGCGCACCGCGTCGGCGCCGGCCTGGAGCTCGACGCATGGTGACCACCCTCGCGCGCGGCGGCCTCGTCGCGCTGATCGCGCTCGCCGCTGGCTGCCTGGGCCGCGTCGAGGTCGCCGGCAGCAACCGCACGCTGCCGTTCCACGCCCACGAGGACGCGCTGGCCGCGTACCCGCGGGCCGACGTCGCCGCGCCGACGCCGATCGCCGCGACCGCGCGGCTGCGGTTCGCGCCGTTCGTCGCGTACTACCCGCTGCCCGTCGGGCTCGCGATCAAGCCCGCGGCGTTCAACAGCGCCACCAGCTGGGCGCCGATCGAGATCGCGCCCGAGCCGGCGGAGGCGCTGCGGCGCTGGTTCGCGACGACCGTCACCGGCGGCGCCGGCGACGAGCGCGTCGTCGAGGCCGTGGTCACCGACTTCGAGTGGTACATGCTCGGCTTCTCGGCCAACGCCGGGCGCATCGCGACGCAGGTCGTGGTCACCGACGCGGCCGGCGCGGTGGTCTACCGCGGCGCCCACGTCACGCGCGCCCGGGTGCCGTTCGTCGACGCGCTGTTCCGCGTCCACGTCCGCGCGTGGCTGGCCGATCCGGCGTTCGTCGCCGCGCTGAACGGCGGTGCGCGGTGAGGCGCCTCGGGCTCGCCGTCGCCGTCGCCGTGGCCGCCTGTGGCGGCGCCGGCCCCGCGCTGCGCGTGCCGCCGCTGGCCCCGCCTCATGCGGTCGCGCCGCCCTTGCCGCGGCTCGGCGCGGTGACGCTGGCGCCGCTGGTCGATCGACGCCCGACCGCGCTGCGCGTCAGCCGCGGGCCCCAGCAAGATCAGCGGTTCGACCTGCTGATGATCGGCACCGGCGCGGCCTGGCTCCACGGGCGGCGGGTCGAGGGCCAGACGCTCGTCGCCGGCGATCGGCTGCGCTTCACCGGCCCGGCGGCCGACGGCCCGGCGGTCGTCGCCGGCTTCGTGGCCGCGCTCCTCGAGCAGGGCGCCGGCCACGCGGTCGTGCGCGCCGCCACGCCGGTGTCGCTCGCCGCGCCCGATCGCATCGCCGCCGCGCTCGGCGTGCGCGACGGCGTGGTCGTCGTGCCGATCCTCGATCAGCTCGACGTCACCGCGCTGTCGTCGGACAACTCGATGCACGGCGGCTCGAGCTACGAGACCGCGCACACCCGCACCACCGCCACCTACCGGGTCACCAGCGGCGCGGCGGAGCTGACCAGCACCACCGACGCGTTCGCGAACGCGCGGGTCCGCCTGCTGGTGCTGCAGATCCAGGGCGGCGCGGCGGTCGGACGCCACGTGATCTACGGCCGCGGCGCCGGCCCCGCCCTCGGCGCGGCGTTCGACGACCTCGGGGACGATCTGGCCCGGGGGCTCGTGGCGCTGTTCGGCGCGCCGCTCGAGGCCCCGCCGCCCGACGTCCCGCCCGACGCGATCCCCCCCGACGCCCCGCCCGACGCGATCCCGCCCGACGGGCCGCCGCCCGACGCGATCCCGCCCGCGGCACCGACCACCCCAGGCGCGCCCACGCCCACGCCCACCGCCACCACCCCGGAGCAACCATGACCTCGTCGTCTCTGTCGCTCGCGCTCCTGCTCGCGCTCGGCGCGTGCGCCGGCGCCAGCCGCGTCACCTTCATCGACTCGTCGACCACGCCCAGCCGCACCGCGATCGATCAGAAGATCGTCGGCAACCGCGTCGACGCCTCGGCGTGCGGCGCGCGCGGCGTCGCGCGGATCGAGGCGTACTTCTCCGTGCCCGACCGGATGATCAAGCTGTTCACCATGTCGATGTCGCAGCCGCGGCACGCGCGGGTGGTGTGCGCGGAGGGCCCGCGATGATCGCGCCGCGGATCGCCGCGCTCGCGCTCGCGCTGCTCGCCGGCTGCGGCTGGAAGCCGAACGTCGTCGCCACCAGCGCGCCGCCGCCCGCCGTCGAGCGCACCCGGATCGCCGAGGCGCTGGTCGCGCTGCCCGGCGCCGGCGTGATCTTGCACGACATCTGGTACGCGGGTGTCTTCGAGACCGCGGACCCGATCGACCTCGCGGTGCTGCGCGAGTACTGCCGCCCCGGCGTGCTCGCCGAGGTCACCGAACAGCACTACCCCGGCATCGAGGCGATCACCGCGTCGATGTACACGCCGCGGCTGGTGAGCTTCAGCTGCGCCGCCGCGCCGTGAACCGGTCGCGTCAGGCGTCGCCGAACAGCGCCGCGACGTCGAGCTCGATCGCGTCGAACGGCTCGGCGCGCACCCGCTCGCCGACCTCGGCCGCCAGCACGATCACGTAGCCATCGGCGTGGTGCCGGTAGACGGTCAGCGCGCGCGCCGACTGATCGAGGATCCAGTAGTGCGGCACGCCGGCCTGCTGGTAGCGGCGCAGCTTCTTGATCGTGTCGGTCGCGCGGTTCGACTCGCTGACGATCTCGCACAGCCAGTCCGGGCGCACGGTGACCGGACGCTCGCGCGGCATCACCGGGACGCGATCGCGCCGCCAGCCCGCGAGGTCGGGGCGGTAGCCGCGGCCATCGAGCAGGACGTCGACCTCGCTGGCCAGCCACCAGCCGCCGGGGCCGCCCGGACCGCCGGGCTTGCGGGCGAAGCCACCGAGCACAACCCCGGTCGCGACCTGCGCCTGGCCATGCTCGAACGTCGGCGCAGCCTTGGGGATCAGCTCGCCGTCGATGAGCTCCAGGCGCGCGTCCTCGGGCTGGGCTAGCCATTCGGCGACCGTGACCGGGCGGGACGGAGGCTCCGTCGACATCGCCTCGCGACGGTAGCACGCGCCCGGCCCGGACCGTCGACGATCGTAACCCGCGCGGCGCGCCGGCCGTCCAAGCTGCATGCTCGCCGCCACGCCCCGCGATCTTTCGCCGCCCTCGCGCCCGCGCGCCGCGCTGGCGCTGATCGCGCTGGTGCTGGCGTGCCACGCCGCCGGCGGCCTCGGCGCGCTGGCCACCGACGCCGCGTGGTACCGCGAGCTGGCCCGGCCGAGCTGGGCGCCGCCGGGCTGGGTGTTCGGGCCGGTGTGGCTGACGCTGTACACGATGATGGGCGTCGCCGCGTGGCGCGTCTGGCGTCTGCCCGACGGCTCGCCGCGCACGCGCGCGCTCGGCTGGTTCGCGGCGCAGCTCGCGCTCAACGCCGCGTGGACACCGGCGTTCTTCGGCCTGCGCTCGCTGGGCGGCGGCCTGGTCGTCATCGGCTTGCTCATCGTCGCCATCGCCGGCACCATCCGCGCGTTCCGCGTCGTCGCGCCGCGCGCCGCCTCGCTGCTCGCGCCGTACCTGGCCTGGGTGCTGTTCGCGACCGCGCTCAACGCCGCGCTGTGGTGGCTGAACCGGTAGCGTCGGTGGAATGCGCCGGGCGGGTGGCGCGTTGTGGCACGAGCGGCACCCGCGCGTTACGCTCGACCGCATGAGGCTCGGGGTGATCGCGGTCGTGGCGATGCTGATGGTGACGTCGATGGCGTGCGATCCCGACGAGGCGCCGACGCCGACCGGCCCGCCTGGCTCGGTCGGCGTCGTGCTCGTGGTCGACGGCGCCCAATGGCCCTACGGCAACGACGACTACGCCGTCGCGCAGGACTGCAAGGATCCCACACCCGGCCCGTGCCTCCTGGTGACGGTGCGCCCCGGCATCCGCACGCCCCTGGCGCGGGTGCTCACCGATCAGCTCGCGCGCGCTGGCGCCGCTGGGTCGCGCGGCGCGGTGGTGATGCTCGAGCGCGAACCGCGCGTGGTGTTCGACGGCGACCTGGCGGCGATGACCGGCGACCGCCTGCCGCCGCAGCGCGACCAGGAGGCCGTCGCGCCGGGCGAGCTCGGCCCGGCCTTGCGGCTGGCGCTCGAGCGCCTGGCGGCAATGCCGACCCGCCGCAAGGTGCTGGTGGTGGTGGCCCGGCAGTACGTGCCGGTGCCGGCCGACCTGGCCGCCATCGGCGCGCGGCTGACCGCCGGGCACGTCGACGTCGCCGCCATGTCGATCCACGACGGGATCATCCCGATCGTCACGCCGGATCAGCGGCAAGCGCGGCAGCGCTTCCCGACCCTCGGCGGCGTGCAGGTGCTCGACGCCGACCCCGAAGACGTCGCCCGCGTCGTCGGCCACTGGGCCGCCGCGCTCCAGGCCGGCGCGCCGCTCACCCCGCCGCCGCCACCGCCCCGTCGGTAGCGTCCGCGCGGCCACGCCGATCGTGGCGCCGCGCCCACACGATCGCGCAGGTAGGCGTGCCGCCTCGGGTCAGGGGTCGGCCCAACCTATGCTTTGGCATGGCGGCATGCCGCCCAGAACCACCCTGTCAGCCTTCCTCGCTGTCCTCCTGCTCCCATCGGTCGCCGCCGCCCAGGCGTTCCTCGAGGCCGCCAACCCGACCTCCGAGGAGCCGGCCCAGCCGCTGCCGATGGTGTCGGAGCAGCTCACGATCAAGATCGACCGGCAGTTCGCCGAGTCGACCCTGACCCAGACCTTCCTCAACAAGACCAACGATCAGCTCGAGGGTCGCTACCAGCTCATGCTCGGCGAGGGCGCGCGGGTCAGCGGCTTCTCGTACTGGAATGGCAGCAAGAAGATCGTCGGCGAGGTCTTCGAGAAGGAGGTCGCCGCCGAGATCTACGGCGAGATCACCGGCATCGGTCGCGACCCCGGCCTGTTCGAGCAGGTCGGCGAGGGCGCGTTCGCGTTCCGGGTGTTCCCGATCACCGCGCGCGAAGAGAAGAAGGTCGAGGTGAAGTTCGGCCGCTACCTGACGCGCCAGGGCGACCACTTCGAGTACCGCCTGCCGCTCGGCGCAACCGACGCGGCGATCGACCTGGCGATCGCGGATGACCGCGACATCCTCGCGGTCGACTCGCCGACCCACGCGCTGACCAAGACCGCCACCGGCTACACCGCCCGCGGCAAGGGCGACCTCGTCATCAACGTGCGCGTCAAGGAGCAGCCGCTGACCGTGCGCGCGCGGCTGCACAAGGACGCCGGCCAGGACGCGTACGTCGTCCTGTCGATGACCGCGCCCGACGACGCCAGCGCCAAGGTCGCGCCCAAGGACATCACGCTGGTCATCGACCACTCCGGCTCGATGCAGGGCGACCCGATGGCGCAGGCGCTGGCCGCCGCCGACAAGGTGCTCGATCGGCTGCGCCCCGAGGACCGCGTCAACGTGATCCAGTTCGACGACTCGGTCGATCAGCTCTACGCCACGCCGCAGCCGGTCACCGACGCGGTGCGCGCCGAGGCCAAGGCCTACGTCGCCAAGATCACCTCCGACGGCGGCACCGAGATCGCGATGGCGCTCGGCAAGGCGCTGGCCGCCCAGACCAAGGACGATCGCCCCGACGTCATCCTGTTCATGACCGACGGCCAGAGCGACGCGCAGGCCGCGCTCAAGGTGGCGCGCGGCGACCTCGGCGACGCCCGGGTGTTCACGATCGGCCTGGGCTCGGGCGTCGAGAAGCCGCTGTTGTCGCGGCTCGCCGCCGAGAAGCGCGGCCGCTTCACGTTCATCCCCGACACCAACGCCGTGCAGCAGGCGGTGGTCGACGTGTTCGAGCGCATCGACCACCCGGTCATGCTCGACCTCGCGGTCGCCGGCGCCCAGCGCATCTACCCGCGCACGCTGCCCGACCTGGCCCGCGGCGAGGAACTGGTCGTGGCCGCGCGCATGCCCAAGGACGGCGACCTCGTCGTCAGCGCGCTGATCGACGGCAAGCGCGTCGAGCGCAAGCTGCACGTCGCGCTGCCCGCCAGCGAGCGGCGGCCGTGGGTGGGCCGGCAGTGGGCCGGCGCCCGCGTCGAGGATCTGCTGCAGGAGATCGCGCTCAACGGCGAGACCGAGGAGCTCAAGAACGAGGCGATCGAGCTGGCGCTCTCGTACAACCTGGTGACGCCGTACACGTCGTTCCTGGCGCTGCCCGAGGAGGAGCTGACCGACGCCACCGCGCAGACGCTGGCCGACGCCCGCGCCCGCAAGAAGGCCATCCAGGCCGCGCACAAGGACGCGGTGGCGCTGTCGCGCGACGACATGCCGCCTGGCGACCCGGTGCTGTCGATCAAGGCGCCCAAGGACGCCAAGCAGGTGACCGCGCAGTTCCCGTTCGGCCTGACCAAGGACCTCGAGTGGGACAGCCACGACGAGACCTGGAAGGTGCGGTTCCTGGTGCCCAAGGACGTCATCGACGGCGTCTACACCGCGAAGGTGGTGATCGTCCGCGCCGACGGCAGCATCGAGCTGGCCAAGGCGAAGTACACCATCGACTCGGCCGAGCCCGACTTCCTGGTGACGATGACCCAGACCGACGCCGGCGTGATCGTCCGCGTCACCGCGTCGGCCGGCGTGACCGCGGTGCAGCTCGGCGGCATCACCGACCCGACCCTGCGCGTGACGTTCACCCAGGTGGGCCCGAGCGAGTTCGAGGCGGTGCTGCCGCTGGCGGCCGGTCGCCACAGCCTGCGCATCGTCGCCGCCGACAGCGCCCGCAACGAGGCCGACCAGGTCTTCGACGTCGAGGTGAAGTGATGCTGGCCGCGGTCGTGGCGGTCGCTGCCGCGGCCGCGACCTACACCAACACCGAGACCGTCGCCGCCGTCGAGGAAAAGGACGGCGCGCTGTGGGTCACCACCACCGGCGGCCGCGAGCGCTACGACCTGGCGACCTTGGCCCGCACCGAGGTCGCGCACGTCGGCCAGCCGGCCGCCGCGCCGCTCGCGGTGGCGCCGCGCTACCAGGGCGCCCGCGAGACCGTGCGGGTCGCCACCTCGGTCGGCACGATCGTCGGCACCGCCGGCAACGGCGTGTGGCTCGACGGGCCGGCGCCGCGGCGGCTGACGCCGACCGGGCAGATCTGCGGCAACCACGTCGTCGCGATCACCACCTGGAAGCAGCACACCTGGGTCGCGACGTTCGATCGCGGCGTGTGCTGGCTCGACGGCGATCGCTGGGTCACGCCGACCACCGACTTCCGCATGGCCAACGATCTGATCGTCACGCCGCGCGGGCTGGTGGTCGCCGCCAGCGAGGGCCTGTACGTGTCGAAGGACGGCGTCCACTTCGCGCGGTGGAAGGGCATCATCGACGACGGGTTCAACGACCTCGCGCTGGTGGGCAACGAGCTGTACGCGACGATGCCCGGCGCGCTGTGGCGGCTGCCCGTCGGCAAGGGCGCGCGGCGGGCGCGCACGCGGTGGAAGCTGGGCGGCGCCAAGGCGCTGCAGGCCGTCGCCGCGGATCGCGCGGGGCTGTGGGTGACCTCGGAGGATCGCGGCACGCTGCAGCCGATCGGCGACGACGACGTCGCGGTCCACGATCGGGTCAGCGGCCTGCCGACGTCGTGGCACATCGACGTCGCGATCGTCGGCGGCCAGCCGTGGGTGGCGACCCTGCGCCACGGCCTGGTGCGGCGCGGCGCCGACGGCGGGTGGACCCAGGTGGCCGGGCTCGAGACCGCGTGGCTGTTGTTCGTCGGCGCCGATCGCGCCGGCACCGGCGCGTGGGTCGGCGCGCAAGGCGGCGTGTTCCACGTCGCCGCCGACGGCCGCGTGGCGTCGCCGCCGGTCGCGTTGCCCGACCCCAACGTCCATGTCGTCGCCGAGCTCGCCGACGCGCTGTGGATCGGCACCGAGGGCGGGCTGGTGCGGGCGACCCCGTGATACTGAGGCATATGCGTCGCGCAGCCTGCTCATCGTTGTTCGTCGTCATCGCCGCCTGCCACGGCGGCAGCGCCACCACCCCCGGCAACCGCAGCCGCGGCGAGGCCCCACCCGCCGACGTGCTGAGCCGCCACGCCGGCGCGATGCGGCCGGTGATCATGGAGGACGGCAAGCCGTACCTGTGGCTGCGCCTGATGGAGCCGTTCAGCGACGAGGCCGATCAGGCGGCGGCGATGCCGACGTGCGCCGAGCAGGACCGCGACTGCTGGCACGCGATGCCGGCGCCGGACGACAAGGCCACGGCCTTCGCGCCGCTGCCGGCGACCGTGACGGTCTTGACCGCGCAGGGCGCGTGCACCGCGCAGGTCGGGTCCGTGATGATCGTCAACACCAGCGGCTGCGATCTGTCGATCACCTACGCGGCGCCGCTGACCGGGTGCGGTGACGCGCTCGGGCCGGTCGCGTTCGCGGCCGCCGACGTCGCGACCGATCTGCGCTGGCTGCCGACGCCGCCGGTGAAGATGGCCGCGCTGCCGAGCGACGCCGCGTCGATCAAGGATCCCGTGCAGCGCCGCTACGTCGAGCGCTGGCTCGCGAGCAGCCTGGCCGGCAAGCGCCGCGACGGCGCGACCGGCCTGGTCGCGGTCGACGCCGGCGGCGAGGCCCTGGCCACCGTGGTCGCGGGCGCCGTGGTCGGCGACAACCCCGACGAATGCGAGCTGAGCGCGGTCACCGAGGAGGCGCTCGGGCTGCGCCGCGGCGACGAGTTCACCGAGCTCCACCTCTCCGACGCGCCCGAGGTCGACGGCTACGTCAGGCACGTCACCGAGTGGGACGGCGCCATCGCCTGGCGCGGCCGCATCGTCGGCGTCGTCTCCGGCGGCCCCCGGGACCTGGTGATCCACGCCATCGGCCCCGGCGCCGCGCCGACGCCGATCTACAACCAGTCCATCTGGTGGGACAACGAAGAGTGCACCCAGGGCACCTGGTCCGGCGTCGAGTACCCCTGCGGCCTGTGAGGCGGGGGCGCTGGTCGCCAACGCGATGACGGGAGCGCGCCATCGATCGAGCGCGCCATCGATCGCATGGCACGGTTGTTGTTCGCGATGGACGCCACCGACCGTCATTGACGTCCTGGTTGTCCTGCGCTAGACGCGACCCATGGATGGTGTTGGAAGGGCGGAGCGGGTGATCGATGCCGTGGCCAGCGCGGAGCACCGCGACGGCGAGGTGCCAACCGACGGGAACGCCGACGGCGGCTCGCCCCGGCGATCCCGACGGGCGGCCGGCACGGCGCTCGGCGACCGTATCGCCGAGCAGGCCTATCAGCTCGACGCCGCGATGCATCGCTTGCTGGCTGATCTGCGCGAGTTCGACGCCGCGGGTCACTGGGCCGACGAAGGGGCCGCGTCGTGCGCGAGCTGGTTGGCGTGGCGGGTCGGCTGGGACCTGGGGACGGCGCGCGAGCACGTGCGGGTGGCGCGCGCGCTGGGGACGCTACCGCTGGTGGACGCGGCGCTCGCGGCGGGGCGGCTGTCGTACTCGAAGGTGCGGGCGCTGACCCGCGTGGCCACGCCGGCCACCGAGGCGGCGCTGGTCGACGACGCGCTGCGCACGACGGCGGCGCAGCTGGAGACGATCTGTCGCAAGCTGCGCACGGTCCAGCGGCTGGGGTCGATGTCAGCGGACGACGTGCGGGCGCGGCGCATGGTCACGCGGCGCGAACGCGACGACGGCATGGTGGTGATCGAGGCCGTGTTGCCGGCCGACGAGGCCGTGGCGGTGTGGGCCGCGATCGAGCGCGCCGCCGCGCGCGCCGACGTCGCGATCGACGTCGCGACCGACGTCGCGACCGACCCCGCGACCGACGCCGCGACCGACGCCGCCACCGATGCCGCGACCGATGCCGCGACCGATGATAGTGAGCGAGGCAACGAACGGGGCACCGGGCGACGCGGCGGGCCACATGCTGAACCGCGGGCGGGCGAGGCGGCGGCGGACGTTCCCGCGGAAACGCCCGCGCGCGTCGTGAGCGCGGCTCGCGTGCCACCGGCGCCGTGTCGCGCCGATGGCCTGGTCGCGATGGCGCAGGCCGTGCTGCGCGGGGAGTCGCCCGCGAGGGCGCCGATCGAGCTGGTGCTGACGATCAGCCGGGATGCGCTCGCCGCACAGCCCGCAGGCGCGAGTGCGGGGACAAGCGCCGGCTTGCCCGCGTCGACGCCGACGTCGACGCCGACGTCGGCCTCCGCGATCGGCTGCTTCGCCGATGGCACGGCCGTCGGCGCGGAGACCGCGCGACGGCTGGCCTGCGACTGCGGCGTCGTGACCATGACGACCGACGCGGACGGGACGCCGCTCTCGGTGGGGCGCCGCACGCGGTCGATCCCGACCGCCATCGCGCGCGCGCTGTCGCAGCGCGACGCCCACTGTCGCTTCCCCGGCTGCACCAACCGCCGGTTCCTCGACGGCCACCACCTGACCCACTGGATCGACGGCGGCGCGACTGCGCTCGACAACCTGTGCCGCCTCTGCACGCGGCATCATCGGTTCGTCCACGAGCACGGCTATCGGGTCGCGCTGCGCGACGGCGAGCCGGTGTTCTTCCGCCGCGGGCGCGAGGTGCACGGCGAGCCGCCGCGGGTCATCGACGCGGCAGGCGCCTGGCCCGCGATCCGCGCCGCCAACGCCGCGCTCGCCATCGACGCCACCACCGGTCAGTGCGCCTGGGACGGACAGGCCGTCGACTACGCCTGGGTCGTCGACTACCTGGTGGCGCTCGAAGCCCGGGCGGCCGCGGACGCCAGCGCGTCGCCGTGAGCCGACCCGCCCAGCTCAGCAACCGCACATGCCGAGGCAGAGCATCTGCGCCGTCGGCGGCATCGGTGGAAGCGGCGGCTTCGGCGGCGGCGTGTACGGCACGTAGCGCGCCACGGCCAGTGCCGCGACGAGGTGCAGCGCGACCAGGAACGCGAAGCCGGGGCCGTCGCGTCGACCGCGCCCCAGCGTCGCGACCGGCAGCGGGTCGTCGACGCGGAGGTCGCGCAGCCAGACGAGGCACCCGATCGTGACCCCGGTGGCGCCGACCAGCGACAGCGGCAGGCCGACGAGCAGCCCCGACTCGCGGCACCAGAAGCCGAGCCACGCCATGCTGCCGAGCCCGCCGACCACTCCCGCCGCGGCACGCCGGCGCAGCGCGCTCCGCTGCTGGCCGGCGACGCTGATGGCGTGAAGGGCGAACCCAGCGACGATGGCGCCGATGACGTACGGCCACCAGAACGGCGGCAGCTCGAGCGGCGTGATCGGGTCGTCGCAGCTGGTGGCGGCGGGCAAGAACAGACAGACGAACAGCACCACGCCCGACGGGATCGTCAGCAGGTGCGCGCGTCGCCGCACCCGCACCACGTCAGCGACGGCGTCACCGCTCAACACGCGTACAGCCCCGACAGATCGATGTCGTCGACGCCGTGGCCGGGCGCGACGCCGGCGGGGCGGGCCGCCGCCGCGACGATGAACGACACGATCATGACCACGACCAGGACCATCACCGGCATCGGGGCGCGGAGGCGCAGCCCGCCGAGCTGGGCGCGCGGCGAGCCGGAGCGATCGATCGCGCTGGCGCCGAGGTCGCGGTGGCGCAGCACCGCGGCGACCATCAGCCACGCGGAGCACGCGAGGCTGAGCGGGGCGCCGACCATCGCGTGGCTGTCGAACGTCCACGCCGTGAACCACGCCGTCGCCAGCGCCCAGAACCCGATCGACAGGTCGGTCAACACGCGCGCGCCGCGCACGGCCGAAGCGCGCAGCGCCGGGTCCATGAGCGCGCGCACCGCGGCCACCAGCCCCAGCACGTAGGGCACGCACGCCGGCGGCGCCTCGTACGGGTAGACCGCCTCGCCGCACTGCTCGGTGATCGGCAGGAACATGCACACGAACAGCAGCAGCCCCGACGGCACGGCGAACATCCGGTGCCGGCGTCGCACGCGCACCTCGGGCTCCTCGGGCTCAGCTGGCTCCGCGCGCACCTCGCGCACCTCGTGCTCCTCGCGCTCCTCGGGCGCCGCCGGCGCAGCGGTCTCAGCGGTCACCTCGGTCACCTCGATCACGGACGGATCGACCATGCGCACCTCCACGGGGCGATCACAAGCAACGGTCGGACCAGCACCGAGGACCGCGCACTTGCACGCGCGCTCGCGCACTTCGACGTGTCGAATCCTCACCGCCGCGTGACCGAGCGTCAGGCTCCCGCCACCGCCCTTACAGCTCCCGTCGCCCCGCGCCGGGCGGCGGCGGCCGTGTATCGTGCCCCCATGTCCGAGCCCCTGGTCCGCTACACGCAGGAAGACAAGGTCGCCGTCATCGCGATGGACGACGGCAAGGCCAACGCGTTGTCGGTGCAGATGATCGACGAGCTGCTCGCGGCGCTCGAGCGCGCCGAGCGCGAGGCCGGCGCGGTGCTCCTGACCGGCCGCCCCGAGAAGTTCTGCGCCGGCTTCGATCTGAAGGTGATGATGAGCGGCCCCGCGAACGCGATCGCGCTGCTCAGCCGCGGGGCCGAGCTGCTGTTGCGGCTGTTCGAGCTCCCGCTGCCAGTGGTGATGGCGGTGACCGGCCACGCGATGGCCGGCGGCATCCTGGTGGTGTGCACCGGCGACGTGCGCATCGGCGCCGACGGCGACTTCAAGCTCGGCCTCAACGAGGTCGCGATCGGCATGCCGGTGCCGCTGCTGGCGATGGAGCTGGCGCGCGCGCGGCTGCTGCCCACCGAGCTGACCCGCGCGACGTTGCTGGCGCAGATCTACAAGCCCCACGAGGCCAAGGCCGCCGGCTACCTCGACCAGGTGGTCGCGCCCGAGGCGCTCGCCGCCACCGCACTCGCCGAGGCCAAGCGGCTGGCTGCGCTGCCGCGCGCCGCGTACGCCGGCACCAAGCAGCGCCTGCGCGCCGACGTGGCGCGCTTCATCCGCGACGGCCACGCCGCCGACGTCGCCCGCGCGCTCGGCAAGTAGCGACGGCGCTGGCTGCGCTACTGCCAGTCGGCGAACAGCGCGCAGCGCTTGATGCCCGCCTTGGCCAGCGCCGGCGCCAGCAGCGCGCCGCGCTCGGCGGGCGCGACCTGGGCGAACGACGCCATCAGCCGCGCGGCCTCGGCGGTCTTGACCTTCTCGGCGATCGACCGCAGCGCCTCGATCCGCCGCAGCTCCGGCGGCACGTCGTCGTGGCCCTTGCCGGCGTCGCAGATCATCTTCATGTCGGCGGTGAACGGGTCGTCCTGCTTGCCGCCACCGCACGCGGCGAGCGACAGCACGGACACCAGCAGCAGCATGCGCATCATGCGCGCCATTCTACCGCGCCGGGCCTGGCAGGTCTGACACGATCGCGACACCCGCGCGCGCGCTCATGATCGACGCTCGGCGACATGCGACGCTGGTGCCTGATCATGACGCTGACCGCCTGCGGCGCGCCGCCCCGCGATCCCGCGTCACCGTCGACCGTGACCCGCCCGCGGATCGTCGCCCACCGCGGCGCCTCGGCCGACGCGCCCGAGAACACGCTGGCGGCGTTCCGCGCGGCGTGGGCGCTGGGCGTCGAGGCGGTCGAGCTCGACGTGCGCGTCAGCCGCGACGGCGTAGTGGTGGTGATCCACGACGAGACGACCGCGCGGGTGGCCGGCGGCGATCGACCGGTCGCGGCGCAGACGCTGGCCGAGCTGCGCGCGCTCGACGTCGGCGCGTGGCGCGGCCCGGCGTTCGCGGGCGAGCGCATCCCGACGCTGGCCGAGGCGCTGGCGCTGGTGCCCGCCGGCGCGACGCTGTTCGTCGAGCTGAAGACCACCGCGGCCGACGCGCCCGCCGTCGCCGCGGCGATCCGCGCGGCCCCGCCGCTGGCGCCAGGCGCGCAGGTGGCGTGGCAGTCGTTCGACGCCGCCGCGCTGGCCGCGCTGGCCGCGGCGCACGCCGGCCCGACGTACTGGACGCTGGGCGCGCCCCGCGACGACGCCGATCGCATCGTGCCCTACCCGCCCGCGGTGCTCGCGGCCACCGCGGCGCGCGGCTTCACCGGCCTGGCGCTCGACGCCCGCGCGGTCACGCCCGCGCTCCTCGCCGACGCCCGCGCCGCCGGCGTGGCGATCGACGTCTGGACCGTCAACGACGCCGCCGCGCTGGCCGCGTGGCTGGCCACCGACGCGCGGTTCATCGAGACCGATCGCCCCGACCTCGCGCCGCTCACGGGTGCGAGGTGATCCGCCGCCGATCTTCCTTGCGGCGTGCCGCCGCGCCGCGTCAACGCGGACGGACCGTCGCCGTCGGCACCGCCGGGTCGATGCCGCGGCGCACCCCGGCCAGCGCGTGGACACCGACGACGGTGAGGCACGCGCCGATCACGCCCAGCATCACCGCGAAGGCCCGGTCGCGGGTGATCACCTCGGCGTCGGCCCAGTCGACGATCAGCGCCAGGTACGCGGCGGGCGGCAGCAACAGCACCAGGCCGGCCCCGAGCAGCCGCAGCGCGGTGGCCCGCCGCTGCGACACCGTCCACGCGTCGATCTCGTTCAGATCCACGCCGCGAGCGTAGCACCGCGGGCCGCGCGGCTAGCGGGTCTTGCGCCGGCTGATGCCGGCGACCTTGCGGCGGCGCAGGCGCGTCGCGTCCTTGAGCCGCCCGTCGGTGCGCTCGATCATCTGCACCTGGCTGTGCTTGCCGTCGCCCTGGCGCTGACGGTAGCTGCCGTCGGGCTGCATGTCCCACGCGCCGCGCTCGTCGCCGAGCTGCGCGTCGAGGAACACCCGCAGCTCGGCCTGCAGCCGCGGATCGTCGATCGGCGCGAGCACCTCGACGCGGCGCTCGAGGTTGCGCTGCATCACGTCGGCCGAGCCCAGGTAGTACTCGGGCTTGCCGCGGTTGTGGAAGTACAGCACGCGGGCGTGCTCGAGGAAGCGCCCCACCACGCTGATCACCCGGATGTTCTCGGACACGCCGGGGATGCCCGGGCGCAACCGGCAGCTGTCGCGCACGATCAGATCGATCTGCACGCCGGCCTGCGACGCGCGGTACAGCGCGCGCACGACGTCGACGTCCTCGAGCGCGTTGACCTTCCACTGCAGCCGACCTTCGCCGTGCTTCTCGGCGTGGCGGATCTCGCGCTCGATCTTGTCGAGCAGCGCCGCCTTGAGGATCTTGGGCGCCGGCAAGAGCTTGCCGTACTTGCGCCGCGGCCGGAACCCGGTGGTCAGGTAGTTGAACAGCTCGGTGAGGTCCGCGCCGATGGCCTTGTCGACGGTGAACAGCCCGAAGTCGGCGTACTGGCGCGCGGTGCCGGCGTGGTAGTTGCCGGTCGCGATGTGCGCGTAGCGGCGCAGACCGTCGTAGTCCTGGCGCACCACCAGCAACAGCTTGCAGTGGGTCTTCAAGCCCACCACGCCGTAGGTGACGTGGATGCCGGCGCGCTCCATGCGGTTGGCCCAGCGGATGTTGGCCTCCTCGTCGAAGCGCGCCTTGAGCTCGAGCACCACCGCCACCTGCTTGCCGCCGAGCGCGGCCGCGATCAGGTGCTTGATGACCTGCGAGTCGCGCGACGTGCGGTACAGCGTGGCCTTGATCGCGCGCACCTTGGGGTCGCTGGCGGCCTCGCGCAGGAACCGCTCGACCGAGGCCTGGAACGACTCGTAGGGGTGGTGCACCAGCACGCTGCCGGCGTCGCGGATGGTGTGGAAGATCGAGCGCTCGCCGAGCAGGTCGACCGGCGCCTCGGGCGCGTGGGGCGGATCGCGCAGCGCCGGCAGATCGAGCCCGGCCAGCTCCATCAGGTCGCGCTGGCCGAGCATGCCCGCGGCCTCGAACACGTCGCGCTGCTCGTCGAGGCCGAGCTCGGCGGCCAGCTTGCCGCGCAGGTACGGCGTCATCTTCGACTCGACCTGCAGGCGCACGATCGGCGCGAACCGCCGCTCGCGCAGCTCGATCTCGATCAGCTCGAGCAGATCGTCGGCCTCGCCCTCCTCGCGCTCGGTGATCGCGTTGCGGGTCACGCGGAACCGCGCGCAGTTCTCGATCTCCATGTCGGGGAACAACAGGTCGAGGTTGCCGATCATCACCTCGTCGAGCGGCACGAAGCGCGTGGCGTCGATGCGCAGGAAGCGCGGGATGCCGGCGCCGATCGGCACCTTGACCCGGGCCAGGAGCGGCTCGCCGTCGCCGCGGTAGTGCAGCGTGACCAGCAGGTTGAGCGACAGGTTCGAGACGAACGGGAACGGGTGCGCCGGGTCCATCGCCTGCGGCGTGACCAGCGGGAAGATGTTGTCGAGGTAGAACGCGCGCATCCGGGCGCGGTCGTTGGCGTCGAGCTGCTTCCACCGCACGATCGTCACGCCGGCCTCGGCCAGCGCCGCCCGCAGCGCCTCGAGCACCTCGGCCTTGCGGGCCTCGAGCTCCTGGATCATCTGCAGGCACTCGGCGATCTGCTGCGTCGGCGAGCGGCCGTCGGGGGTGACCGCCGAGAAGCCGGCGCCGACCTGCTGCTTGAGACCGCCGATGCGCTTCTGGAAGAACTCGTCGATGTTGGCCGAGACGATCGCGACGAACTTCAGCCGCTCGAGCAGCGGCACCCGCGCGTCCTCGGCCTCGCGCAGCACCCGCCAGCAGAAGTTGAGGTAGGTGAGCTCGCGGTTGAGCAACAGCTCCGGCGCGGCGAGGTCGGCGGGGACCGGGCCGGCGGTGCCAGGGTGCGGCGGCGTCTCGGCCAGATCGCGGCGGCGCGCGGCCGGCGGCGCGGGGCGGGCCGGCTCGGCCGCGAGCGCGTCGACGAGGCGGATCACACCCGAGGTGTTGGTCGAGGTCGGCACGTCACCGAAAGTATAAAGCCCGGCCGCCGTGCCGGCGACGCGGCGCGGGTGACAGTTCCGTGGCGACGCGGCGCGCCACGCGACAACCCGCGCCGCGCATCGCCGCGCGGCTTTGCTACAGTGCGCGCGATGGGCCTCCTCGCCAGTCAGCTCGCTCGCCTCGGCGACCTGCGCCAGCGCGCGGTCAAGCGCGTGTTCGACGTCGTCGGCGCCACCGCGGCGATCGTCGTCACCAGCCCGGTCGTCGCGCTGGCCGCCGCGGCGACCCGGGTCGAGCTCGGGCCGCCGCCGTTCGCGCGGGTGCTGCGCGCCGGCCGCGGCGGCGAGCCGTTCGCGATGTGGCACCTGCGCACGCACACCGCCACCGAGCTGGGCGCGTGGCTGCGGGCGACCGGCATCGCGACGCTGCCGGCGCTGTGGAACGTGGTGCGCGGCGACATGAGCCTGGTCGGGCCGCGCCCGGTGCACCCGCAGTACGCGGCGCTGTCGCCAGTCAACCAGCGCACCAAGCCGGGCTTGACCGGCTGGTCGCAGCTCCACGGCGGCGCCGATCGCGCCTGGGACGACGAGCAGGCGCTCGATCGCTGGTACGCCGAGCACGCGTCGCTCACCGTCGACGCGATGATCGTCGTGCGCGCGCTGCGCGATCGCCTGCGCAAGCGCGACGCCGCGGCGCCGACGCCACCCGACGCCGACCCCAGCCGCGGCCCGCGCCGCCCGGCCCCCGTCGTCAATTGAGCCAGCGGACGGGTGCCGACCCAGCGGGTCGAGCCGGTCGGCCGACGACCAAGCCCGCGTGATCGCGACGATGCTGGCCGCGCGCGGTCGGTGATGCGCGGATTTCGCGCCGCGCCGTGAACGGCGGGCCCTTGGCCGGTGTCCAAGTGATGGCCGGCACCGCCCATCCGGGCGGCTCCAGGTACGCTTGAGACGCCCCATGGTCCAGCCCCGCCGTCTCTTCGTCCTAGCGATCATGGTCTCCGCGGGCGTGGCGCACGCCGACTGGCCGGTGGGCCGGCACGACATGCAGCGCACCGGCGCGGTCACCGGCACCAGCAACCTGCGCACGCCGGCGGCTTACTGGCGCCAGTACCTGGGCGGCGCGCTCGGCCCGTCGCTGGTGCAGCCGCTGGGCGCGAGCGGCGACGTGGTGTACGTCGGCGGCGGCCGGCTGAAGACGCGCTCGGCCCAAGGCGTGCCGCGCTGGCAGAGCGACAACCTCGAGCTGACCAGCCTGGTCGGCCTCGCCGATCTCGACGGCGACGGCACCGCCGAGGTGGTCGCGCGCTCGTTCGACCGCGCGTTCGCGTTCGACGCCGATGACGGCGCGCTGCGCTGGGCCGAGCCGGTGGGCGAGATGGGCACGCTGACCGACGTGCGGCTGGCCGACGTCGACGGGCGACCCGGGCGCGAGCTGGTGGTGCAGGAGTGCGCGTGCTGCCAGGTCCGCTCGACGACGCCGGGCGCGGTGTGGACGTTCGCCGACGGCTGGGCGGCGGCGCGCCGGCTGTGGGTGCTGCCGTCGTCGGTGTGCGGCGGCGCGCGCCAGATGCAGTTCGCCGACGTCACCGGCGACGGCGCGCCCGAGTTCGTGCTGGCGACCTTGCCGACGGTGCAGCTGCGGGCCGCCACCGACGGCGCGCCGACCGCGTCGACCGCGAACCTCGGCGACTGGGTGTCGATGTCGTGGTGCGAGCCGCACGACGTGCTGCCTGGCGCCGGCGCCGAGCTGGTGTGCTGGCTCGGCTCGACGGCGCGCGCCGCGGGGACCGGCCACCAGGTCTTCGTCCTGCAGTACCGCGCCGCGCCGGCCCGGCTCGACGTCGTGTGGTCGACGAACGTGGGCGATCTCGACGCCGAGATGGTGATGGGCAGCGATCGCG
>Ga0075163_10000371_pt1 | contig 57557 bp, 41 predicted proteins | sample JI1023141ADNA_FD_71478 | JGI IMG/M metagenome (GOLD analysis project Ga0075163, IMG submission 71478) | Wastewater effluent complex algal communities from Wisconsin, to seasonally profile nutrient transformation and Carbon sequestration -... | ecosystem: Engineered > WWTP > Effluent > Algae... | reverse complement strand
CAACGTACTTTCTTTCTGGGCGCTGTTCTTAATTTTTAGTCTGCGCTAAATAATTTATTTGCTACCTTTCTAAAAAAGAAAGTTATGCAGTTTGGCCGCGTTGAATCAGAACTTGATCTTTCCGCTATTGATTTTACACTTCCGCCCGATCATCCGGCAACGGCTAAAGTTATCGGCAAACAAAAAGGAACGACAGAATTTTTTGTAGGCTGTGCCAAATGGGGTCGGCCCGATTGGGTTGGTAAAATTTATCCACCCAAAACAAAAGCGGCTGATTTTCTACAACACTATGCAAAACACTTTAATTGTATTGAGTTGAATGCCACCTTTTACAGGATGCCCACCAAAGCGCAGATAAAAAGCTGGAAAAGTAAAGTTGGTGAAGGGTTTAAGTTCTGTCCTAAGTTTGTGGATCAGATTACTCACATTAAACGCTTAAAAGAAACGCAAGAATTGTTAGATCGTTTTTTTGAGGCTATCTATGAATTTAAAGAAAACCTCGGGCCGATTTTTCTGATGCCGCATCCACAGATGGGCCCAAAGTCGCTGGAGGTGCAACAAGCTTTTATTGAATCCATGCCTAAAGACATTGAGTTGTTTGTGGAACAACGGCATAAAGACTGGTATGCCAACACCGAAGCCTTTGATGCGTTGTTTGCTGTGATGGAAAAGAATTCGGCTGGTGCGGTAATTACCGATGCCAGTGCGCGAAGAGATTGTGTACACATGCGGCTAAGTACTTCGCAGGCATTTCTCCGGTTTGTGGGTAACGGCCTCCATCCTACCGATTATACCCGCATTGATGAATGGGTTGACCGGATGAAAAGTTGGAAAGACCAAGGTATAAAACGAATTTATTTCTTTATGCATCAGCACGAAGAACTGCATTCGCCTGAGTTGTGTAAATACCTGATTGCTGAGATGAACAAAAAAATAGGCACCCAATTGCAGGTGCCTAAGTTTGTGGGCGAATAATTCAATCTACGCTAACTGCGCTAAGTCCGGATTCCATTTAACAATGGCTCTATCGAAGTAACTCTTGTTGGTTGCAAGCGCTGGTCCCGCAGCCTGCATGCCAAACAAAGCATCTTCTACAATAGGTGCCTTCTCCCGAATACCCTTGTAGAAATTAATGTGGTGATCTAAGTTAGCACTGTAATCTTCTGGTGCCATATACTCAAGATCAGAAGGTAAAATTGTACCCGGCTTCTTCGGATATTTTGCCTTATACCATTTTTCGTATTCCTTTTGTTGCGCTTCGGTAAACGTATCGAACGAATCCCAACCACCATAACCAGGCTCCGTATAAATTTTGTGATGCTTTACTTTTACCGAACTCCAGCCCATATCGATAAAACCATCTGTTCCGATTAACCGAAGTCCTTCCCCACTCTCGCTGCCATCTACAAAGTTTACGCGCATTTGCAGGTTGAAGGCCGGATGTTGTTTTGTTTCCGGATAATCATATACGCCCATAATCACATCGGGCACATCACGGCCATCTTTCCAATAACGCAAGCCACCGGTTGCCAGAATTCGGTTGGGGCCTTTAGAACTGGTTACAGCATGCAAAGCAGAAAATAAATGCACAAACAAATCGCCCGCTACACCTGTACCATAATCCTGATAGTTACGCCATCTAAAAAACTTTACCGGATCGTACGGCCGCTTGGGCGCATCGCCTTGAAAATTTTCCCAGTCAACGGTATTAGCATTTGCATCGGTAGGTATTGAATATTGCCACGCGCCATTAGCACTATGGCGATCCATCCAGGTTTCTACCATTACCAGATCGCCAATAGTTTTGGACTCAAAAATCTCTTTTGTTTTGTGCGTTACAATCGAACTTACCCGCTGACTCCCTACTATAAATACTTTACCAGTTTTTTTCTGAGTAGCTATTACATCGGCTCCTTCTTCCAATCTATGTACCATTGGCTTTTCGCAATACACATGCTTGCCTTTGTTCATGGCTTCAATTGAAATACGATCGTGCCAATGATCGGAAGTTGCTACAATAACCGCGTCAATATCTTTTCGATCGAGTATCTCCTTATAGTTTTTAGTTACAAACAAATCTTTACCAAATTTTTCGCGCGCCCGTTCCAGTCGGCCGGTATATAAATCACACACGGCAACCAGTTTTACACCTGGCACCTGCAGCGACCAGAATGCGTTGCTAAAGCCCATTATGCCCATACCGATAACGCCAATATTAACCTGATCGTTAGGCCCAAAAGACTTGTGTTGATGATTGATGGGTTTTAAAATTTCAACCTTCTGCGATGCAAAAGCACTTGCGCCCACAGCCGCTCCCAAGGCCGTGCCTGTAAGCTTTTTAATAAACCCTCTGCGATTTGATTTTGTTGGTTTCATAAATCTTGATTTAAATACAATTGAATTACACTAACTTTTACTGATCAATAAATCCAGAAGTTTTTTATCCAGTTTATGACCATACCAATCTACATAGTTAACATCCTCTCTGCCACTGTCCAGAATACCAAAGCTGCCCACAAATTCCCACAATGCAAAACCGATTTTGTTCTCATTAAGGATATCCAGCACATCATTAAACCAAGCGAGGAATACTGCATGCGGGGTTTTATTCCAGCAACCACATTCTCCGCAATGCACTCCTACTCCACTTTTCTTTAGATCAATCCACGGTTGGTAATATACTTCTAACATAGCCCGGTTAAAATCGCGATCACCAACCCGACCGGGCCATTTAGGTTCAGGAAGATTGTCAACATCCTTATTAGCCCATGGCGCTTTATAATGCGATATGGCACCCGGATTATAGCCACGACAACTTTGTGCGATGTTCAAATCTACAATTTCAGAGATGACTGTATTACCCACATTATTACCATCGGCAATAATGAGATGATTCTGATTTTCTTTTCGAATTGCTTCGGCAGCAGCGATTGCCAATTTACGATACGATTTACCTGGCACCGCACCCTTCTTTGAATGTTGGTCATTCATATCCTCAATCATACTGGGTTCATTTAGCAAGTCAAAACTTATTTTCTTTTTATTCATATTTTTATATCGTTTTGCCCACATGTTCCAGTGAAAACAAAATGCATCCAATGCCGCCTGATCTTTCCATAAATTATAAGGCTCATGAAACCCGGCATTGATGCAATAGCCAGGCGCTCTATGAAGATTGAGACTCACATGCATCTTATACTTGTGGGCCATCTGGACAAGACTATCAATTTTATCTACTGCTTGCTCATCTATTTGATAAACCTCTTCCGGCAGGATATTCCGGCTACGATCAAACTTTAGGTAACTTGGGTATGCAATGGGCACTCGCACAAAGTCAAATCCCCAATCGTGCATCCACTTAAAATAATCCTCAGTAGTTTTAATTCTCTGACTCATTGGATCAGGACTAAAAAAATCCAACAAGTTAAACCCTCTCCACTTAGGCACACTTATTTTTTCTTTTTCAAATGCCAAGGCCTTAGTACCAACAAGACTAGCCGCTGCCATCGACAAGCCAGTGGTCTTAATAAATTCTCTCCTTTTCATAATGTGGCTACTTAATTTTTACTCTTTTTTTATATAAGTTCTTAACGTTAATTTCGAATAACGTATAGGGGTCATCGTAAAATTTCATAAAGTCCGGAACGCTAACCTGACCAGGGTATGGCGCATAATAATGCGATTGGCTGTGGGTATCATTTCTCCAGACTAGCACATACGAAAGCTGAATATCATGCCACTTCAAGACCGTTAAAAGTGTTTCAGTCCACCAGGTAGTGTTGGGTATAGATTCTAATCCTGTTTCAGTAAATGCGGCAAGTTTCCCAGTTTTTTTTGCGTAGTCAGAAACTATTTTCAACTTCAAGGCTGCAGTGTCTAATGCATATCGGTTGCGTCCTATGTCTGCATAGTTATCCATACCAACCATATCCACCCACTCATCCCCGGGATAACGTTCCAGAAATTCAGCTTCAGTTAAGAATTGATTATCCGGGGAAAAGGCATATAAAAAGTTATGAACACTTAATGTATCGCGCAAATACGAAACTGTAAATCTCCATAATGCGATAAACTCGTCACGAGTACAATGAGGCTTACCCCACCAGAACCAGCCACCATCAAATTCATGATACGGTCGAAAAATAACCGGAACCGACTTTCCATCATTTCCTTTTAAACTATTGGCCCAATCAGCTAAATCTTTTAGAATGATTTTATACTTATCGTGTGCATCACCACCCGGAATAAGATATTTTACAGCAGCCAATGAAACTGAATCTTTCCAATAAAAACCTCCACCAGAAACCGGATTAAAAAAATGCCATGCGATGGTGGTTAGCCCACCCCGATTATAAGTTGCTTCCACATTTTTCTTAAGCTCTGCTTGCGCTCTTTTCAATTCATCGCCAGTTGATACAGAAAACCTCATAATGTCTACTCCAATCACAGCCGGATGAGAACCCGTAACAGATTTTACATCCGAACGATTTTCGTCTCCTGACCAGCCGTGTCCGTACTCGGTGGCATGCTGGTGCCCAAACAGGATATTCTTTTGAGCAAGATATTTCAGGTTGATAAATAACTGCTTTGTTTCTTCAGTAGCTGTTTTATCAATAGGAGTATTGGGTTGGCTGATTACTATAACTGAAGTACAGCATGTAAATACTATAAAGGCAAAATACTTTTTCAAGTTTGTATAGAGAGTGGCTGTGAACTAATTACTTCGTTTTACTTAATTCATCAATCTTTTTAATCATCGCACGGAAAGAGTGCCAATCCGAAATAGATTTGGCTGCTAACTCTTTGTTTCCCTCCGACATTTCAGTTTTCAATCCATAATAATTATCCATGAAGGCCCCACAGCCCATCCATACTGTTTGAACAATTCCATAATAGCGATCTTTCATTCCATCAGTGGCATATTTTCTGAACCTTGCCATATCTTCTACTTGCACTGAAGTAACATTTGGCATTCTCCAAGAGCAGGTTAAAACTTTAAAACCTTTCATTGCAAAATAAACCGCTGTCTGATCTGGCCTTTCATAATGCCAATCACAAATCACTACATCTTTCGGTATCATATCAATTGCCCGGTGTGTATTGTTCATACTGGCTTCCCACATTCCCATATTCGTAGTTTTTCCGTCAATCAAACGATCGCCCCAAATCCACAATTCCTTATTCTTTGAAGCAAGGTGGTTACGGATAACGGTTACTTCTCCAGCAAATAATTCTGCTTTATCACGGCCAGCACATCGCGGACAATCATCATCTGCTATATAGAAAACCTCATCCATGCCTGCATGAAAACCATTTGTTTGAAACACGTCACAAATTTCGTCAATAAGGGCAAACACCACTTTGTGCACATCAGGATGCAACGGACAATAACTTTTACAATACAATCCATCGGCATTCGGCCATTCATATTTCACAGGCATTTTTACATTTGGCGTTTCATCAAACTCAGGAAACACCCGCAACAGACCTACAACTTTAGAAGCCCAGGATTGATGACCCAGCAAATTTATCTGCGGAACAATTTTGATTTTTTTGTTGACGCATGCAATCACAAGTTTCTTAACATCCACCTTCGAAAGCGCTATTGAATCGCGTAGTTCCGGATAACTCTCATACTGATAGTTATAATCAACCCTAAGAATTAAGGTATTGATACCCTTAGGAGCTAACTCCTCATGAATAAATTTTATAAACCTATCTACCTCGTTGGGCTTCGGTGCGGCAATAGAAAGACCTCTTACCGGTAGCAGGTTGTCTAAATTTTGTTGCGCTAAAATATTAACATGAATGAAGGATAAACTGAGCCATAGGATAACTAATTGATACGTTGTTCTCATAATTATAACTTTAGGTAAATTTCTTACTTTTAGCTCACTAGGTCATTTCGATAAAAGTTTATTCAGCGCGTTAGCACCCACTTTTTTTCCTTGCCGCACTCCTTCTTCGCATGCATCGCGAAAATGTATTCCTCCATATAATCTGGAAATGGCTGCTTCTTCTGCCGCTTGATAAAATGACTCAAACTCGCGATCAGGTAAACCAAAAAAACGCTCTGATGTATCCGTATAACTGAAGTTATCGCCAAAGAAATGAGTAAGTATAACCGAAACCGATGATGATGCTACACTATGACCGCTTGTATACTCGGGAAATGGTGGAGTTTGGAGCAACGGACGCCACGCTGGATCTTTATACTTATTTATGGCAGCTTCCGGCCGTATACGATCGCTACTATACTTTTCTTGCCAACAGCTAATAAATGCGTCATGTAAGGTGAGCGCTACCATTACATGACAAAGTATAGATTCATCAAGGTTTTTTCCGGCTTTGATACAAGCAATGCCCGTAATGCCCATCCAATGGCCACCGGGAGATATTTTTTTGAGACCAATAGCCATATGCCCTGAATAATCCACTGCAAAAGGATTGCAATCCCAGAAACTGGCTATTTCCTTTTGCGTTTGTGTAAGCTGTTTTGAAATCTCATATACTTCATTCATCTGGATAACAAAACTGCTTTTTTCATCCATGCTAAATGGAGTCGGATTCTCTGGTCTAAACTGTGCTGCAGAATCCAAAAAAAATGGTCTTACTGTTTTCCATTGTGGTTCAATAGCACCCATGTACTCCGGAGGAGTTGGGTACCACCTACCTTCTTGCTTACTTGGCGTGTATCTTCGGTAGGTGCTTAGTTTATTATAAGCATCACCCCGCGCATAGGTTACAACTTGTTTTGAAATAGCTTGTGCATAAGCTGTGTTAGACTTAATGTCTTTTAATGACAGTCCTCTTTCGCTAGTATAGTACTCAATTAGTTTTTTTTGTTCTCTCTCCAATAAATATCCCGATGGCATAATTTGTCGCCCCACATCAAGCATGGCGAAAATAGCTGTAAATGAAACGTAGAAACGTTTAGGCCTAACTGGTGCTAGTATGTTTAGTTTTTCTTTAAAACGATTATTCAGCTGCGGCAAACTGGCATCACTTAAATAAACAACTTCATAAGCCCCCAACATTGCATAAGCGTAAAACCTGCTGGCCGCAGGCGGGTTAGCTACATCATGTAGCATAACTTCAGAAAGGTGAAATACATTTTCTACAAACAAGGAAACATCTTTCGAGGGTTCTATTGACTGGGATATGCCATTATGTGATGCCAACCAAATCAACAAGAAAAGAATTTGGTTGCTAAATCTCATTTCGAATTCAATTTATAAGTAACAAGACCCACATTATTTACACCAACAAACAAAAAAGTTTCATTATTAATTGTCACAACACTACAAGACTTTACATCACCTACTGTTGTAAGGCCGGAGTCTTGCTGGCCAATATACCTGAATCCGCCCTTTCCATCTCCTTCAAACAATTGACCAAAATTTGCATCTATTACGCCTATTCGAATACGGATTGAACTTTGATTACCATGCAGCAGCACATCCATGTTTCCGTCCTGATTATAATCTACAAGTGTAATTGTATAAACAGGAGAAAATTGTGCCTCTACAGGCAAACGGTGCATTACAAATTTGCCATTCTTGTTTTCAAGGTAAATTGTTTCAAATGTTGTGGCCCTCAGCACTTTTGCATCTTTCAAATCATGCTTCGAAAAGATGTTGTGGAGTTTAGCCTCAGAATAAGAAGCATAATTTGTGAATTTGCTCCGCATGCTATACATCTGATCTAGTAGCTCATCGCGGCTTGGAAAAGGAAATTCTTGCCCTTCAATAAACACCGTCATGATTGGATCTATAGAGCCATTCTTATCAAAGTCTTTATAAAAAACAGATACTGGTTCCGATTCACTGGCACTTAGTTGAGAATTTAGTCCAAAGTTCCCTACAATTATGTCGTCATCGCCATCTTTATCAAAGTCAAACAATTTCAACTTATTCCACATCCCCAAAAGTGGTTTATCAAAAAAAATAGATGTAGCCCGTTCAAAAGTTTTGCCGCCCTTATTTAAATAAATTTCAACAGGCATAAATTCACCTACCAAGATCAGATCTGGAAAACCGTCCGCATTCAAATCACTCCACGCTGCATCTGATATCATACCAAGTCTAGCAAGTTCATTCGTTTTGATAGCTGTAACATTCTCAAAAGTGGCATTACCTCTATTCTCTAATAGAAAACTTTCAGGCGCGGCAGGATACTTACCGGGAATTATCCTACCACCAACAAACAAATCCAAATCACCATCCTTATCAAAGTCAATTGGCCTAACACACGACTTACTCCCTCGAACGGCTGGTAATGACTTTGGTGATCTGGCAAATTTTCCGGTTCCATCGTTTAAATATAACCGATCAAGCATGGCAGGATCACTTAATTCATAGTCGTTGTAACCACCACTTACCACATATAAGTCGGGATCACAATCATTATCGGCATCAAAAAATATTGCATCTGCATCGGTAAAGACCGAACTGGTTTCAACACCTGATTCTTTGAATTGCCCTCCTTTAATCTGTATAAACAATTTACCTGGTTTATCTTGAGTGCCCCCTACAAATACATCTGGTAAACCGTCTTTATTTACATCTCCTACCGCCTGCACTGGGCCACAAGTAGTGTACATAGTAAGTAGCAGTGGTTGACGTTTGAAATCATTAAATCCAGGCTCTATGTGTTCATAATCGATATTACTATCAACAATAGAAAAAACAACAGGTTTCTTTCCTTGTTGCTGTGCAGCACTCTCCTTTTTACCAGCACTTTCAGAAAACTCTATCTGTTGATTTGCCTTAACATTCAGCAATACACTTTCGCTTCCATAGGGCCATTTTATTTTTATAGAATCAATTGAGGTTGTTGCTCCTATCCCAACATGTATCTTTTGTGTAACCGATGATTGAAAACCTCTTGTAGGCATTTTCTCAATGTATTGAATTTTATCGCCTGAGTATACATACACTTTGGCACCTATCGACATGGTGTTCTTCTTTTCACCCTTCAATACGAATTGCACATAATTCTGATTAGGGTTACTTTCCCTCAATAAATTTTTATAAACAGACGCAGGTTCATTCTGATTGTTTACAACTAAATCCAGATCACCATCATTATCAAGATCAGCATAAGCAGCTCCACTTGAAAAGTTTGGCCTTCCAAAACCCCACGATTCACTTTCATCAGAAAAGGTCAAATCGCCTTTATTCCGATACATGAAATTGTGTATTGGGGTAGATGACATTGTATTTACCAATTGAAATGTATCAGCCTTCTCCTTTAATTTCGCTTTTTCAAAGAAAAAATCTCCCTTGTATTTTAAAAAATCACGGTTTGTATAATCGCGGTAATAACCATTTGAGATGAACAAATCTTTTAAACCATCATTATCAAAATCAGCAAACAAGGGTGCCCAACTCCAATCTGTATTGCTGATGCCTGAGAACTGGCCTATTTCACTGTATGTGCCATTTGCATTGTTTAAGTGAAGCATGTTTCGCATGTTCTGAAAGTAAAATCCATTCAAGACCATTAACGCATAGTGTTCATAGTTTTCGGGGCCATACAAAAGTTTCTGTCGCCTATTACTTTTCGGCAACATATCGGTGGTAAATATATCTACCCATCCATCGTTATTAATGTCACTTACATCACTTCCCATAGAGAAATAAGAAATGTGCTGCATGTATTCTGTCATCTTATCTGAAAATGTTCCGTTCTTATTGTTGATGTAGAGATAATCTTGCTCTATATAATCGTTGGATACATAAATATCCTGCCAGCCATCCTGATTAATATCAGCCACGGTTACGCCTAAGCCAAATCCAAGTGGGCTTCCCTTAATCCCAGCTTCAGCACTCACATCTACAAAAATTCCATCATCATTACGATAGAGTTTATCGCCAGCGTACGGGTGCCGTGTTTTACGCACGGCAGCATACTCCACCTCACGGATAACTGAAACATTATGATTTAACAAATACATATCCAGGTCACCATCCTTGTCATAGTCTAAAAAAGTAGCATGGGTGCTGTGCCCTGAATCATCCAGTCCATACTCCTTTGCTTTTTCACTAAATGTAAGATCGCCATTGTTAATGTAGAGTTTATTGCGTCTGTTTTCAGGATTGCCCTTTCCGGAGAGGCATACATAAATATCAAGCAATCCGTCCGCATTAAGGTCCACCATGGTAACTCCCGTCTTCCAACCCTTCTCAGAGCTCACTCCTGCCGTCTGGGTAATCTCTTTGAAAGTCATGTCTCCCTGGTTGAGATAGAGCGCGTTCGATTTCATGTTTGCTGAAAAATATATATCCTCCAACCCATCGTTGTTAATGTCTCCTATGGCCACGCCACCACCGTTGTAGAAATACTCGTACGTAAGTACGTTAGCTTTGGGACCCTCTTCTACTGCGTTTTTAAACCCAATACCTGACTTTGAGACAGGCAGAGGCTCGAAAAGTGGTGATTTTTGCCCCCAACTTTCTAAACCTGAAGTGACTCCAATAAAGCCCCAAAAAATTGCAAGGCATATTCTCATGCTAATACTTTTTTATTCCTGAACGAAGTCACAGACATCCTTCAATTATAACAATCTCCTCCTACTTTTCACAATTAAATAGAATATAAAATTTACTTTACAATAGCGAGTTTCTTTTCATTTTTCTATAGGTAAAAAGTATCATTATTATATCTTTGATTCCCGTCAATAAGTATTAATTACACCATCCAACACGCGCCTTTTAACTTATATTGGAATGCTAATTCAAAGAATCCACAGAACACACATTTTGCATTTAATCGCATTTTGTATTTCAAGTATCCATCTGATTAGTTGCCACCAAAAAAAGAGTGCGGTTACATGGAATACCTCTTTACCAGTGATTGGTTCGCAGTCATCACCAAGAAGTGCCGATTTAAATCTGGACGGAACGTTAGATATTATTATGGGAGCAGGCAAAAATGAATCTCAAAAGAGTACCCAAGGTGTCATTGCCCTGAGTGGGAAAACCGGAGCTCTTTTATGGCAGCAGGAATCAGAAGATCAGGTATATGGATCAGCTTCCTTTTATGATATAAATGGCGATAATGTGCCTGAAGTATTTATTGGGGGGCGATCACCATACTTTATGGCGTTAGATGGCAAGACAGGTAAGGTTGTTTGGAAATATGAATTCATGCATGAAAACGACTCAATCCTAAAACATGCCAGATTCAATTTTAACAATAGTGTATTTATACCAGACCAAAACAATGATGGATATCCCGAACTTATTACTACTAACGGTGGCAACTCGAAAGCTAACCCTTCCTCAGAGCACAATCGATATCCAGGTGTTTTAATCATGTTTGATTCCAAAACCGGATCTATCCTTGCAGCGGATACCATGCCTGATGGGAAAGAAACCTACATGTCGCCCCTTAGCTTTGTTCAACCTGAAAGTAATGAACAGTTGATACTATTTGGCACCGGGGGCGAGACCATATCAGGAAATTTATATTTAGCAACTGTGGCCGACTTACTAAACAGAAAGTTGTCAAACGCGAAAATACTTGCCTCAGAGGTTGATCATGGCTTTATTGCACCAGCTGTTTTAGCAGACATCAACCAGGATGGATACCAAGATATTGTTGCTATCTCACATTCAAGTTCTATCTTAGCAATAAGCGGGAAAGACTACACCTTGGTTTGGAAACAGAAAATTAAAAACACAGAATCAAGCAACAGTTTTGCCGTTGGATATTTCAACAACGATGCCATTCCGGATTTCTTCACCTTTGTAAGCAAGGGGGAATGGCCTAACAACACTGGGTCTCTACAAGTTATGTTTGATGGGAAAAGTGGGGAAGTTGAATATCTTGATTCAATTGGATGTACTGGTTTTTCATCGCCAGTTGTTTACGACATTACCGGTGATGGTATTGACGAAGCTATAATCAGCATTAACGAATTTGACTGCACCGGATTTACAGAAAGTACAATTAGCCAGATTGAGAATAAATTGATTGCTATTAACTTTGATGATCAAACTACGCAAGTCATAGATCAAGCAGAGGGCTTCAAAAATATTTTCTCTACTCCTTGGGTAGGTGACATTGATAATGATGGCTTTTTGGATATAGTACATTGCCAATATTATAGCTATGGCGGGTTACTTACCTTCTTGGGTATGACAATAAAACGAATAGAAACACCAATATCTATTAAAGAACAGGTTCGCTGGGGGGGATATATGGGATCAAATGGTGATGGTATCTTCAAAAAGTAAGTGATTAATGTTCATAAACCATGAAACTACATTCACATTACAAAAGTGCGATAGACAATACTATAAGATATATTTCTATCTCTTTCCTAGTGTTAATAGGAACAACTTGCACAACACAGGGCGATTTGGATATTCTCCCTAACACTTTATTTACACTAATTGATCCAAAGGTTTCGAGAATCGAATTCAGCAATGATGTCATTGATGGTGAGAAGTTCAATATACTAACCTATCGCAATTTCTATAATGGCGGTGGTATTGCCATTGGCGATATAAATAATGATTCGCTACCCGATTTATATTTCACGGCCAATCAAAAGATAAACAAACTTTATCTTAACAAAGGTAATTTTGTTTTTGAAGACATAACTGAAAAAGCTGGTGTAACAGGCACAAAGCCCTGGAGTACAGGCGTTACAATGGTCGATGTAAATGGAGATGGCTGGCTGGACATTTATGTCTGTAATTCAGGAGATGTTGATGGAGCCGATAAGGAAAATGAATTGTTTATTAATAATGGAGATTTAACCTTTACCGAGCAGGCTAAAAAATTTAACCTCAATAATGTGGGTTACTCCACGCATGCTGCTTTTTTTGACTATGATCAAGATGGCGATCTGGATTGCTACATCCTGAACAACAGTTTTAAAGATCCTGGAAAAATTGAGTTGTACAAAAAAGTCAGAGAAGTTGCAAACGACATAGGGGGTGACAAACTCATGCGTAATGATGGTAACTTTTTTACAGATGTTACCCTAGAAGCTGGTATTTATAGTAGCAACATTGGCTTTGGTCTGGGAGTGGCGATAAGTGATTTGAACGGAGATAAACTACCAGATATTTACATCAGCAATGATTTTTGGGAACGAGATTACTTGTATGTCAACCAAGGTAACGGAAAGTTTAAAGAAGAACTTGTTAGCCGAATCAATTATTGCTCTGTTTCAAGTATGGGTTCTGATATTGCTGATATCAATAACGATGGCCATACAGAAATTTTTTCAACCGACATGTTACCAGCAGATAATTTGAGACTAAAGACAACAATTGCGTTTGATCCTTATCATCTTGAGGATATCAAATACCGGGCAAATTTTCATTATCAAATGATTCAGAATTGCCTTCACCTCAATAATGGTAAAGGCCACTTTCAGGAAATTTCTTTTTTTTCTGGCGTAGCAGCTACTGATTGGAGCTGGGGTGCTTTGATTTTCGATTTTGAAAATGATGGCAATAAAGACATCTATGTTAGCAATGGAATTTACAGAGACATAATGTCGATGGACTTTCGCGACTTTATGGCTGATGTGTTGAATAAAAATTCAAAAGAAGTCGATTACCTGAAGTTAATCTCTAAAATTCCATCACAGCCAATATCCAATTATGCTTTTCAACAAACATCTAATCTTAGATTTGAAAATAACGCCAAACTTCTTGGCCTATCCAGACCTTCTTTCAGTAATGGTTCAGCTTATGGAGATCTGGATAACGATGGAGATATGGATCTTGTTGTCAATAACCTAAACTCGTCCTCGTTTCTATACCGAAATGAAAGCGAAAAAAAAACTAACAACAAATTTCTTAAGGTAAGACTAAAAGGCCCAAGTCAAAATCCTTTTGGTATAGGTGCAAATGTTACTGTAAAGACAAACAATAAAACATTCACTTTGGAAAATTTCAATACAAGAGGTTTTCAAAGTAGCATTGAGCCATTGTTATTATTTGGATTAGGTGAAAGCATACAAATTGAAGAGGTTACCGTTGTTTGGCCTGACAAAAAGAATCAAATAGTAAGAGCTATTAAACCAAATGAGACCATTACATTAGATTATAGTAATGCAGACCCGCCTAAAATATCAGAAATCAAATCTCCTAATCCTGATTTCGTTGAAATAAGTGAAAAGATTATTCGAGGGAAAGCTGTTCATGTTGAAAACCAAACCAATGATTTTAATCAGGAAATGCTACTTGTGCGGATGCTCTCTACAGAAGGCCCGAGATTAGTTACTGGAGATGTTAATAATGATAATAGAAATGATTTTGTGCTTCTAGGCGCATCAGGAGATGCTGATAAATTGTTTATCCAACAACCCGATGGTACCTTCCAGTTTAAAGATACCAGCTCATTTACAAATGATGAATCTTTTGAAAGCACGTGCGGTGCTTTTATTGACTATGATGGTGATAAGGATGTGGATCTTATGATAGGGTCAGGTGGTAATGAAACGCAATGGGATAAAAGCAACTATAAGGTTCGGGCATATAGGAATGATGGAAAGGGCAATTTTACCGCTGATCCTACCCGATCACCACTTGTAATTGGAAATTTTTCAACCCTTGAGGTGAGTGACTACAATAATGATGGCCAAATGGACATTTTTCTTGGAGCACGTGTTGTACCTGGAAATTATGGGCTTCCTCCAAGAAATTACCTTCTCAAAAATGATGAAGGTTATTGGTTAGATATGGCCACTCCCGAGCTATCTAATGCAGGCATGGTAACAGATGCATCTTGGGCAGATATTGACTCAGATGGTGATGATGACTTAATAGTGGTTGGTGACTGGAGCCCCATTAAGGTATTTAAAAATGATAATGGTAGGTTGGATAAACAAATAACAATCCCCAACAGCAAAGGTTGGTGGACTCGTGTACATGCAGTTGATTTAGATCAGGACGGAAATATAGATTTCGTGTTAGGTAATTGGGGGCTGAATAGCAAGTTCAAAGCTTCTGATTCCAAGCCGCTTTCCATGTTTGTGCATGACTTTGATAGTAACGGTAAAAGTGAATTTATTATCAATTGGTATCCGCCAGGTGATAGCATCTCTTATCCATTTGCCCCTAAAAATGAAATTACAGCGCAGTTGCCAGCTTTGAGAAAATCAATATTACAGTATTCACAGTTTGCACCTAAAATATATGACTCATTATTTCCGGGCGACATTCGCGAAAAAGCCCTATCGTATCAGGTAAATACGCTTGAAAGCGCAATACTTTGGAATAACTTTAATGACTTTTTGTTAGCTCCATTGCCTATGGAAGCTCAGCTTTCTCCGGTATTTGGAATTGTAGCTGATGATTTTGATGGAGACTCAGTACAAGACATCTGGCTTGGAGGAAACTTTTATTCGTTAAAACCTCAGGTAGGCAGACATGATGCAAACAAGGGTGTCTTCCTGAAAGGAGGGGATGGAAGAACCTTCACTTACGAATCAACTTCAGGATTAACAATGCATGGCGAGGTCCGAGATGCAACTTTGATTAAGTATAACAACAAAAATCGCATTCTGGTCTGTAGAAATAATGATGGATTACTGGTGTTTCAAAAAAGATGAGATTTAATGAGTCAATATTAATGAAAAATGGTTGGTGAGTTTGGTACTCTATGGAAAAAGAAAAGATTCTGGAGCCGAAATAGGAGGAAATAAAATCTCCCTATTTCAATTTCGAATAAATTATAAAATTTGGAACGTTCTATCTACACTATAAATTCAGTCAAAATTCTTTTATCCGGAAAGGTTTAGGTTAACTATCAACGAAAAAAGACGACACCCAAAATGAGTGTCGTCTTTTTTAATAATCCTTGACCAAGGTTAATTTTCGGTTCCACCATCCCACCATACTTTGGTAGTATATTGGTTAGGTAATGTACCTGTCTCAAGAAAGAATCTATTTCCACTTACCTCACGTTCTGGTATTTTAAGCTTTACCGGGATTGTACCAGCAGTTTGATTACCGGGATAATTGGTAGGAGTCAGGTTAGGGAACCCTGTTCTTCTATAGTCAGACCATGCTTCCCACCAGTTCATCCACTTATTAACCCACAATTGCTCTCCAATCATTTCTAATGCAGGCTTATGAACATTATACTCATATGTGGTGAGGTATGTAGTAACAGCAGCGTCTGCCACAGTTAAAGAAGCATCATAAGGCGTGTACATTTGCATAGATGCTTTTACACCAGCATCGTAATGAGCCTTTGCTCCAGTTACGCCACCAATATTGCGTTGAGCAGCTTCGGCCAATAACAATTCTACCTCACCATAGTTCATTAACATGTATGGTTCATCATCTTGAAACATTAGCCAGTTAACTTTTGAGTAACGGGTATTATTATCTGCAGTAGATCCCTCTAAGGTGTTTAGTCCGGCCTGATCATAACCATTTGGCATTCCCCGTTGTTGTAATGGATCGCCATTAGTAACTACAAATGAACTCGCACTCCAGTTTGCAATGCCGGCAGTAAAAATCATGAGCCTTGGATCATCATCGGCTGTCGATCCAGCATTTGTACCTTTTAACCAATCAACAAGGGTCTTACTTAAAAATGAATTATTAGCTTGCCCACCATCACCAGGATACATAGCCCGAGAAATACCATTCTGATTAGTCCATTCACTAGGAGCCAATGCCATTGGAACCCAGGTATTATCAGCATTACTGGTAAATACACCACCAGCAACTGCTTTTGTTACATAGGTATTTGCCATTGTGGCATCCACATTGGAAACCCGCATAGCAAGTCTCAGCATTAATGAATAACCCCACTTTTTCCATTTGTTAACATCACCATTGTAGTAAAGATCGGCAGAAGCAAATCCATCTGTAGCATTCGCAGCTGTGAAAGCCGCTGTCGCTTCATCAAGTTCTTTTAATAAATCTGCATAAACAACAGACTGCCTATCGTACTTGGGAAAAAATGCTCCACCCACATTGGTTGCCTGAGAAGCTTCAGAATAAGGAATAGCTCCATAATAATCTGTTAGTCTATGAAACAAGAATGCCCTCAGAATTCGAGTAGCCTGACGCATATTATTCTTCTGACCAGACTCAAAACCACCAGGGCCGGTCTGTTTCAGAATTTCAGCAATGTTTTTCAACTGGCCACCATATATAAAATCAAATGGAGCATCGTTTTGCTCAAAATAGTCGCAATACTTATCTCCACACCCTATAAGCGAGGTTCCGGTAGTTGCAAGCTGTTGTATAGCGTGAGCAGCAAAACCAATATTTGTTCTCCAATCAATATATCTGTTGTCACCAACATCGCCACCAGAAGCTGCGCCAAGTTGAGCACTGGTGAATAGAAAGTTCATATTCATCTGATTAAGCGCTTGCGGATTAACATTTAGGTCATGCAGCGCATCAGTATTACAGCCAGTAATCAACACTAACGTGAGTAGGCTTGTAAGTAGTGAATTATATATTCTTTTCATCTTCATCTTTTTTTAAAATACGAGCTTCAAATTAAAACCATAGCTACGGGTTGGGGGGACACCAAAATAATCCAAACCTTGGCCGTTACTGCTACTATAGCTAGATTCTGGGTCTATATTGTCAGTGTTTTTGAAAAGTAATGCGAGATTCCGACCAACAAAAGAAATGGTGGCATTCTTAATAGGCGTTTTTGCTAAAATGCCTTTAGGAATATTATACCCTAAAGTTAGCTGTCGTAATTTTGCATAAGATGCATCGTAAACAAAATTTTCCTGAGCTCTTTCACTTAGCTGACCCCAATAATTTGCGGCAGCTCCTGGAGAATAAGTCTTGGTAAAGGGTTCGTAAACTCCATCACCATTGGCATCCGAAACACCAGTAAGCACAAGAGGCTCTTCTCCTAAACGGCCTTGTAATGTTTGTTTGTGAAACCCAGCCCCTGTTAATCGTACATTGGTTCCAGAATAGATATCACCACCAGATTTGAAATCAATAAGAAAACTTAAATTGATTCCTTTGTAGGTAAAACTGTTATTCAAGCCACCGGTAAAATCAGGCACACCATTTCCTAGAAATTCATAGGATGCTGTTTGTATTGGCTCCCCTGTAGTTGCATTATAAACCAATTGACCATCGGGTGAGCGAAGCTGCCTTAACCCTGTTAAAACACCAAACGGCTGGCCTACAATGTGTTTAACAAATACTGTTCTGGTTCTAGGTTCTTCAACAATCAATTCATTGTTTCCTTCTATAAGACTTACGACCTTATTATTATTTTTCGCAAAATTCAAAGAAACATCCCATGAGAAATCTCCTCTCTTTAATGGAGTTCCGCTGAGTAATATTTCAACACCTTTATTTCTCATCTCACCAAGATTAACTGAAGTAGTACCAAACCCTGATGCTCTAGAAATATTCGCATTCAGAATATCATCGCTTGTCTTCTGACTATAATACGTAAAATCAATTCCTAGTTTGTTCTGGAATAATCTCAAGTCAAAACCAAATTCGATTTCTTCTATAACTGCTGGCTGAAGCGCTGGGTTAGGTAGGTTTCCACTAAAACCACCGGCTGATGAAAATGTTCCCATAGGTCTGCTAAGGTGCGGGTTACCCAACGAGTAAGTATTCAATGTAGCATATGGATCTATTGTAGCGCTAGCCACTTCAGCAAAGGATGCCCTAAACTTTCCAAAGCTAATTACAGATGGTAACTCAAAAGCATCGGAGAATACAAAACTTGCTCCGACCGAGGGATACAAAATACTATTCACTTCAGGATTCAACACGGAGAACCAGTCGTTTCTGGCCGTTCCGGTTAAGAAAAGGAAATTCTTATAGGAAATCTCTGCTGAACCAAACAAAGAGTTAATACCCTGTTCTGAGAAACCATAGCTATAATTCCTATCTCTTGCGTTGTTAATGGCGGGAAAGAATTCAACATTAAAACCATTTCCATTGGCTGCAAGATATTCGTTCTTACGATACATCTTATTGCCTCCGAAAAATGCGTTCACGTTGAAATTACCGAAAGCTTTGTTAAACCCGACAGTGTATTCCAGATTGTACTCCATGGTACGATTTTCATCCTCGGTCATGTTTCCCCCACGATTATAGCCAGTACCCTGTGGAGTTAGACTTGTTCCTCTACGTGTATAAGAATCAAGTCCTGCTCTTCCCTGCACATAAAGAAAATCAGTCACATCATAGCGTAGTTGCCCGGAAGTAATAATTCGATCGCGCTTGTCGCTATTGATGAATTGATGAGCTGCCCAATAAGGGTTTTGTCCCCAAAGGTTATTACTGATTTGCATCTCCTCACCTGGGCTTTTCCCATCAAAAATGGTGATCCCATTTGCTGCCTGATCAGCAAGACTTGGAACAGCCCCCAGTTTATTTGGATCACCCATCTGATCCTCCACATTTAAATCGCCAGCCAATCGCCACATTGCCTGCACCGCACTACCTGGCGAATCTGAAACATTGGGTCTGTTTTTAACATCCTCGTTGGTATAGAGAACCTTACCAGACAAAGTAATTTTTTTTCCAAACTTAGAGTTTACGGCTAAAGACAAATTAAGTCTATCATAACCAGAATTAGGAATAATACCAGTGCTGGTCAAATTAGAGATTCCAACTCTAAAATTCTGGGTTTCAGACCCGCCAGTAAAGGCTATACTATTTGTGAAAGACTTTCCGGTATTATAAAAGCGATCCCAGTTATTTCCGGCATAGCTGTACTTTCTGGTAATACCATCAAAATGGACAACGTTACTGCCATCAAATTTAGGTCCCCATGCCTGTGAATACCAACCACCATTAAATGCACTACTAAGATCCCCTATCGTACTTGCCTTAGTTGCCACCCGGGTATCCAATGTGGCTCCAACCATGGCGCCACTACCATAACTGGTTTGTATATCCCGAAGATCGTTTATCGTTTCAAATACATAGTTTGAATTAATTTCAATACCAAGCCCTTTGCTAGCACTGCCTTTCTTTGTAACCACATTAATGACACCATTAGCTGCTCTTGAACCATACAAGGCTGCAGCATTGCCACCCTTTAGTACTGTAATCGATTCGATATCATCAGGATTAATACTGGAAAGTCCGTCACCCTCGTCCGATCCACCCCATACCCCAGCCTGACCAAAATTGCTGTTATCCATAGGAATACCATCAATTACGTACAATGGCTGATTACTACCCCCAAGAGACTTAGCCCCCCTTATTACCACGCGCGATGACCCCGCTGGACCAGATGAAACCTTAGTAACGTTAACACCTGCCACTCTTCCAGCCAATGAGTTACCAATATTATTCTCCCTCGCTTGAGTAAAATTGTCACCCCCAATCGAGGTAACTGAATACTGCAGCGCTTTCTTGTCGCGTTGAATACCCAAAGCTGTTACAACAACCTCGTTCAACTGCTGAGCATCTTCCACCAGTGTAACATCTACCGTGGAACGACTACCTACTATAACCTGTTGAGTAGAATAGCCAATAAATGAAAACATCAGCACAGCATCTGTACCTGCTGATATTGCAAACTTACCGCTACCATCAGTGGTAGTACCGGTTGAGGTACCTCTAATCACCACGTTTACGCCTGGCATCGCGTTTCCTCCGGAATCAGTTACTGTTCCGGTAACAGTTCTTTCCTGAGCAATTGCTGCTGCAATCATCAAGAAAAAACAGAGCGTCATTGAGAGCTTTCTGTAAAGGTTTCTAATCATGATTTAGTTTGTTTAGGGTTTTGTTTGTTACAAAAGCACTTGCTCAAAATAAAATTCGGAGCAGCGTGTATAATCAAATTTAAAGTTTTGAATAACAGCCTAATTAAATTTCTATTATATTTTTTAGGAAACGATTGCGGTTTCGATTGCGAAATTCTAAATCAGATGGATTTAAGGTTGCAAATGTTTCCTAACGACCATTTGCGGCCAGTTTTGTGTGTCCGCACACATTCAAAGAAATGAGCTAATTTCAATCTATTATCTTCGCGTTCAAGTATGCCGCAAGACCGTATTAGAATAAAAGATATAGCCCGAATGGCTGGAGTTTCTGAAGGAACTGTGGACCGGGTTTTACATAACAGAGGTAAAGTGTCAAGCTCCTCGGCCGATAAGGTTAATGAAGTCTTAAAAAAAATCAATTACTCGCCTAATCTTATAGCCAGAACCTTAGGAATTTCTAAACAACACCGAATAGGAGTTTTAATTCCATACCCTGAATCAGATCCGTATTGGAAACAATCTGAAGTTGGCTTGAAGGCTGGACTTAAACAACTAGCACAATTCAGCATTGACGTTGATATTAAAACCGTTTATTACGATTTACATGACAACCACGACTTTCAACGAGCTGCACTGGAAATTTATCATAGCAAACCAGATGGTGTATTGGTTGCTCCCCTATTCTACTTTGCATCCATTCCATTTTTCAAAAGTCTGAAGGATGCAAATATTCCCTTTGTCTTATTTAACACACCAATAGTAGAAGCCAATGCGCTCAGCTTTATAGGCCAGGATCTTGAGCAAAGCGGAGTTCTGGCTGCAGAACTCGTTTCAATTGGTCAACCACAACATAGTAAGTTCATCTTTCTTCATATTGATGAAGATGTTGCTAACTCCGTTCACTTAAAGGAAAAGGAGAAAGGGTTTATAAACTACCTTACCAAACATAAAGATTCGTTCTTGGCAACTTCTGTAACACTGGGACCACCTGCAAATGACGCGTTTGATAAACAACTAACTGAGTTAGCTAACCAAACTGATCTTGCCGGCATAGCTGTAAGTACTTCGAAAGCATATTTGATTGCCACTGCATTTAAAAATCAAAATCCAAAAATCAGAATTGTTGGCTATGATTTAATCCCGCCAAACATTGAGTTACTAAAATCCAACAAAATAGATTTCCTGATCAACCAAAACCCAGCGCGACAAGCCAAACTCGGAATTCAGACCATGGCCAACTACTTGTTATTCAAACGAGAAGCACGTGCCCGGTATCTATTCCCCCTAGATGTAATAACCGCTCAAAATGTTAACACCTACTTATCGCATTCGGGTAATCCTAAACTATCAGCGTCCGATTTTTAATCGTATTTTCGCGGTTGCATTTTTGATCTATGAAGCAACCTGAGCAGCACCCTGTATCTATAACCAATTCGTTAACCGGTAATAAAGAAATCTTCAAACCCATAACTCCTGGTTTTGTGGGCATGTATGTATGCGGGCCAACGGTTTATAACGATGTGCATCTGGGCAATGTGCGTACTTTTTTAACATTTGATATTGTATCGCGGTACTTCCGTTTTCTGGGATTTAAAGTTCGCTACGTGCGCAACATTACTGATGTAGGTCATCTTGAAAACGATGCCGATGAAGGCGAGGATAAAATCGCCAAGAAAGCCCGGCTTGAACAATTAGAACCTATGGAAGTTGTGAAGCATTATACCGAGGGCTTCCACGAAGTAATGCGCCAGTTCAATATTCTGCCGCCCAGCATCGAACCCAGTGCTACGGGCCACATTGTAGAACAAATTAACATCACACAAAAGTTGCTGGATAAAGGCTTAGCCTATCAATCGAATGGTTCGGTTTATTTCAATGTACGCAAGTACAACGAAGAAAATCATTACGGAATTCTATCAGGCCGCAACATTGAAGAATTGATGGAAAGCGGTCGTGAGTTGGATAACCAGGATGAAAAGCGTGAGAAGATTGATTTTGCCTTATGGAAGAAAGCTTCACCTTATCACATTATGCGCTGGCCTTCTCCGTGGGGAGATGGCTTTCCCGGCTGGCACATTGAGTGTACTGTTATGAGTACAAAGTATCTGGGCGAAACTTTCGATATACATGGTGGCGGTATGGATCTTAAATTTCCACATCATGAATGCGAGATAGCGCAAGGAACTGGTGCTACCGGCAAGGCCCCCGTAAATTATTGGTTGCACTCCAACATGCTTACGGTTAACGGCCAGAAGATGAGCAAATCGCTGGGCAACTCTTTCTTACCACGTGAGTTGTTTGCCGGTACACATAAGCTGTTAGACAAAGGTTATGGCCCCATGGCTGTACGGTTTTTTATGTTGCAATCGCACTACTCCAGCACACTCGATTTTTCGAATGAAGCCTTGCAAGCAGCTGAAAAAGGATTCAAAAAACTGGTAAATGCACTTGGGTTAATAAAAAAAATGGAGCCAGTCACTGGTTCAAATGCTTCACCAATCAGTGCGGAGTTTACCCGGTTAAGCAACGAGTGCTACCAAAACATGAGCGATGATTTTAACACAGCCAAAACGCTGGCGGTGTTGTTTGAAATGGCTTCGCGCATTAACGATCTGAAATCCGGTAACATTAAACTAACCGATATTGATGCAACCGCTTTCGCGGAATTCAAGCAAACCTATATCGGCTTTATGGAGGAAGTATTAGGCCTGCAGGAAGAGAAAGAACAAAACGATGAAACCCTGAAGGGCACCATCGAACTTTTGATTGACCTGCGCAAGAAAGCCCGCACCGATAAAAACTTTGCTCTGTCTGATAAGATCCGCGATGATCTTAAAAAACTGGGCATCCAGATTAAGGATGGTAAAGATGGTGAGATGACCTACTCGTTTGAGTAAGTTACTTCCGGCTATTGCTCACAAATGCAATAAACTTACTATCGGGCGACCATGATGGAACGTTAATGGTTCCTTGCCCACCATATAAGTATGCAATTACGCGTGGCACTCCCCCATTGGCTGGCATTAACCGAAGCATTACCCGCTTGTATGAAGGATGATCGTTAGGATTAATGGTTGTTGGAAACGAAATGAAGACAATCCATTTGCCATCGGGCGAGATGTGCGGAAACCAATCGTTGTATTCATCAAATGTTAGTTGTTCTTTGCCCGAACCATCGGGTTTCATTCGCCACAATTGCATCGTGCCGCTCTGGCTGGAATTAAAATAGATGTACTTGCCATCGGGCGAGTATTCGCAACCATCTACATGATAACCATTATTGAACGTAAGGTTAATTTCTTTGCCACCCTTGGCGGGAATTTTGTAGATGTCGTAAAACTGTGTATCACGCTGACCAACAAACACTAAGTCTTTACCATCGGGCGACCAGCCATGCAGGTATGAGGGTGTTTTTTCTGTAATAAGTTTTGGCTCGCCACCAGTTAAAGGCAATGTATAAATAGTAGAGCCGCCACCGGGCAATCCATCGCGATGATGGCTTATGGCCAGCATCTTGCCATCAAATGAAATTACATGATCGTTATTATTCCGCTTGGCCGCACCCGTGTTGAGTTTTTCTTTCTTCGCATCTTGCAAAGCAACTCTAAACAAACTTCCCTCTTCATTTATCAGCAAGTGTTTTCCATCTGGCATCCAGTTGGGGGCTTCAAATCTTCCATCAGCTTCCAGAAGTATTTTTCGTTTTCCATCTTCAACATTCATTACCTCAAGCTTACTACCAATAAAACCCTGCCGATACGGGTTGTAATCTTCGGCTACTGGTTTTTCTATTCTTACATTCCAGACTTTTGCTTGCTCAGTTACATTCTCGTTATGCGATGTGATGAATAAACCTACCAATACCGCTGAACCCAAATCTTGTACATACTTGCCTACTTCTTGTAATGGTTCGCCCGGATTAGCCACGCGCATAATGTAGGTGTTACCGCTTCGTTCTACCTGAACAATCTGAACATGCTTTTTGGCAAACCGAATTTCATCCTCCGGATCGCGCATGTGTGCACCCCGTAGCAAACGCCTTTGCAAAACTGTAAGTCCATCGCCATGCACCACGGCACTTACGTGCGATGCATCTTCATCTGCGGAAGCGCGAACCATCCAACCAATTTTACGGTGTGGATCGGTGCCTTTACCCACAAACTGAAAATTTGCTATCGCGATAAAATCGCCCGTTACTTTGCTGAATGCGTACTGAAACTCATCGCGGCCAAACCAAATGTTGTAGCCACTGCCGGTAAGGCTGTAGTCCTGACTTTCGGAATTATAAATTACTGAGCCAGCATTTTTAGGCTTGCCAATATCCTGGTGGTTCTCAAAAATTCCAACCGGACTTTGCGCGTATCCAACTTGAAACATAAAGAGTAAAAGGTAGACTGGCTTCATGAGTTTTGAATTAGAAATTAATATTACCGAATTTTTAAGAACCAATTTGTTAACGATCTGGTTAACCCTGAGATTTGCAGTTCATGTTGAAAAAAATATTCATTCTTCCCATTCGCATTTATCAGGCAACCATCTCTCCCATGCTGGGTGCACATTGCCGCCATACTCCCTCCTGCTCGCAATACACCATCGAAGCTATACAGGAATGGGGAGTTTTGAAAGGAATAAAGTTGGGTGCCAATCGCATCAGCCGCTGTCATCCGTGGGGAACGAGCGGCTACGATCCCGTTCCCAAAAAGCACGAGCACAAAAAACACTAAATACTTCACATACCAATCACATAACAGCACTTTGATTTGTAAAACCTTTCGGCCATCTTTCTTTTTTCTTACCGAAAAAGTATGGCAGATTTTCAAATCAAAAAAACTCCTAAGGATTACGATGTTTGTATAGTCGGCTCTGGTGCCGGTGGTGGTATGGCCGCCTATGTGCTGGCTAATGCCGGAATAAAAGTTGTGTTGCTTGAGGCTGGGCCACTCTACGATCCCGCTAAAAATGTTACGCAGTTAAAGTGGCCGTGGGAGTCGCCCCGCAGAGGTGCAAGTACTCCGCTACGCCACTTTGGTGATTTTGATGCAGCCTATGGCGGTTGGGAATTGGAAGGTGAACCTTACACGCATAAAAATGGAACCAAGTTCGATTGGTTTCGCTCGCGCATGTTGGGCGGAAGAACCAATCATTGGGGCCGTATCTCTTTACGCTTCGGGCCAAAAGATTTTAAACGCAAGAGCATTGATGGCCTGGGCGATGATTGGCCCATCAGCTACGATGAAGTTGCTCCTTACTACGATAAGATTGATAAACTGATTGGTGTATTCGGTTCAAAAGAAAATTTACCCAACGATCCGGATAGTATTTTTCTTCCACCACCCAAACCGCGGTTGCACGAGTTATTCATTAAAGAGGCCGCCACACAACTTAATATCCCTGTAATACCTTCGCGATTATCCATTTTAACTAAGCCTATCAACAACGAACGCGGGGCATGTTTTTATTGCTCGCAATGTAATCGGGGGTGTACCGTGTATGGCGATTTCTCTTCATCATCTGTATTGGTTAAGCCTGCTCTTAAAACCGGCAATGTAGATGTGATACCAAACGCCATGGCCCGCGAAGTAATTACAAATGCCTCGGGTAAAGCAACGGGTGTCTCATTTGTTAATAAAGACGACAAACAGGAATACACCGTTAATGCCAAAGTAGTAATACTGGCGGCCAGTGCGTGCGAATCGGCACGGTTGTTACTCAATTCAAAATCAAGCCTGTTCCCTAACGGACTTGCTAACTCCAGCGGTGTGGTCGGTAAATATTTGCATGACTCCACAGGAGCATCTATGGGTGGCATCTTACCAAAACTGATTGGACGCAAACGCTACAACGAAGATGGGGTTGGCGGCATGCACGTTTATACACCGTGGTGGTTAGACAACAAGAAATTAGATTTTGCCCGCGGCTACCATATAGAGTATTGGGGCGGTATGGGAATGCCCGGTTATGGTTTTGGATTTGGCATGCAAGGTTTAAATGGCAAGTACCCTGGTCGCGATGGAGCTGCAAAGCAAGCCGGTGGTTATGGTGCTTCTCTGAAAGATGATTACCGGTATTTCTATGGGGCAACTTTCGGAATGGCTGGCCGTGGTGAAGCTATTGCTCGCGAAGACAACTACTGCGAAATCGATCCAACTACAGTCGATAAGTTTGGAATACCGGTGCTGCGTTTCCATTACAAGTGGAGCGAGCATGAAGTGAAGCAAGCCAAACACATGAAAGAAACATTTGCCGAACTGATTGACAAAATGGGTGGCGTTGTTACGTGGGGCCAAGGCAGTGCCGAAAATGATTATGGATTGGAAGCACCTGGAAGAATTATTCATGAAGTGGGTACAACGCGCATGGGCAACGATCCAAAAAAATCGGTATTGAATAAATACAATCAAGCCCATGAAGTGAATAATCTTTTTGTGGTAGATGGCGGGCCGTTTGTATCGCAAGCTGATAAAAACCCAACGTGGACAATCATGGCTTTATCGATGCGCACAAGTGAATACATTATTGAAGAGTTGAAGAAACAGAATATTTAACCTCACCCTAAATCCCTCTCCAATGGAGAGGGACTTTTAGAGTTGTTGTTAATAAAATAGATGGTTAAAAATTTAAACAAATCCTCTCACCCCTCTCCTTTGGAGAGGGGCCGGGGGTGAGGTTATGGATAGAAGAAAATACTTAAAAACACTTGCCGTTGGTTCACTTGGTGCTACTGCCCTACTCAACCAATCGTGCGAAACGCCAAAAGAAAAAACACCGGAGTTGCCTACGTTCACCATAGATCGTACGCCCGATGAATTGTTGCGCGAACAAAAACTGTTAAGCGAAACTTTTTTCGATGAACACGAAATGAAAACCATTCGATTGTTGGCGGATATTATCATTCCGAAAGATGAAACTTCGGGTTCGGCTACTGATGCCAAGGTGCCGGAGTTTATTGAGTTCATTGTAAAAGATATGCCGCGCCATCAAATACCCATGCGGGGTGGTTTGAAGTGGCTCGATCTGCAATGCATGAAACGTTACAATGCCGATTTTGCGGCTTGCAGTTCAGCACAGCAAATTGAAACGATTGATGAGATAGCATATCCTGAAAAAGCAAAACCAGAACTGGCACAAGGTGTTGCTTTCTTCAATTTAATGCGCGACCTCACCGCCTGCGGATTCTTTACTTCCGAAATCGGAATTAAAGATTTAGGCTACATGGGCAACAAACCCAATCAATGGGATGGTGTGCCTCAAGAAGTGTTAGACCAATATGGCATGAAGTATGATGAACGTACGCTTGCCGAGAGTGTGAAGTTTGATAGTTAAACAAGTTACCGGTTGCCAGTTACCTGTTACCGGGAACTGGCAACCGGCAACAAACAGAACCAGAAACAAGAGACTAGTAACCAGCAACCACTATGACTACCCGTAGATCTTTTATTAAATCAGCTAGCCTTGCGGCCGCAGCAGTAACCATTGTGCCACGCCATGTATTGGGCAACGGCTACATCGCGCCAAGCGACACACTCTATATTGCCGGTATTGGTGTGGGTGGTAAAGGTACCAGCGACCTCACCGGTTTTGCCGGTAGCATTGATGGAAAAGCTAAAGGACATCCGAAAGCAAAAGTTGCGTACTTGTGTGATGTGGACGACCGCAGAGCCGCTACCTCAGTAAAGAATTTCCCTACAGCTAAATACTTCAAAGATTATCGCAAAATGCTTGAGACCGAACATAAGCACATAGATGCCGTTTCAGTCTCAACACCCGATCATATGCATGCCGTGCAAGCAATGGCAGCCATGCAATTAGGCAAACACGTGTATGTGCAAAAGCCTTTAACGCACGACATCTTCGAAGCGCGTATGCTTACCGAAGCTGCCAAGAAATACAAAGTTGTAACGCAGATGGGCAATCAGGGTGCATCGGGTGATGGTGTAAGACAAATGCGCGAGTGGTACGATGCCGGTTTGATTGGTGATGTACACACTGTGTATTGCTGGACCAACCGCCCCGTGTGGCCACAAGGCATTCCATGGTCTAACAACAAAGCTGATGTGCCCAAAGAATTAGACTGGGATTTATGGCTCGGTACTGCTCCGTACAAAGAGTATGTAGATAAACTTGTACCCTTCAACTGGCGTGGCTGGTGGGATTATGGAACCGGTGCATTGGGCGATATGGCTTGTCATATTATTGAACCTGCCTTCCGCACACTTGGCTTGGGTTATCCCACGGAAGTGGAGTGCAGCGTGGGCAGTGTGTATGTAGATGAATTTAAACGCGGCTACTTTCCTGAAAGCTGTCCACCTTCCTCACACATCACGTTAAAGTTTAATGGTGTGAATGGAAAACCAAACATTAAATTTCATTGGATGGATGGCGGTATTCAACCTGAGCGCCCCGAAGAACTTGGCCCCAACGAAGTATTTGGCGATGGTGGCAACGGTGTGCTGATGATCGGAACGAAAGGAAAAATGATGTGTGGTACCTATGGAATCAATCCGCAGTTATTACCTACCACACGTACCAAAGAAGTAAACGTACCACAAACTTTAAAGCGAGTAGTTGGTGGTGCCGAACCCGGCCACTACCTGCAATGGGTGGATGGTTGCATTGCTGGTTATGGCAAGACCGAACTAAGTTCAGACTTTGCATTAGCTGGTCCTTTAACCGAAAGCATTTTAATGGGCAATCTGGCATTGCGTAGTTTCGATATTCGTAAACCACGCGAAGGCAGACCCGATCAGTTTGACTATCCCGGTCGGTATATAAAATTACTCTGGGATGGCCCCAACATGAAGATTACCAACTTTGACGAAGCCAACCAGTTTGTGAAACGTACTTACCGCGAAGGCTACAGCTTATAATTATTTATTCTTTAAACTTTTATTCTACCCATGATCTCACGCAGAAGTTTTGTTAAGAAGGCGGCTCTCGGTGCTGCTGCAGTTTCCATTGTTCCCCGCTTTGTATTGGGCGGCCCCGGCTACATCGCGCCAAGCGATACGTTATACATTGCCGGTATTGGTGTAGGTGGTAAAGGTACCAGCGACCTTACAGGTTTTGCCGGAAGCATTGATGGAAAAACAAAAGGCAATCCGAAAGCAAAAATTTCTTTTCTCTGCGATGTGGACGAACGCCAGACGGTAGAATCCAAAAAGAATTTTCCAAACGCGAAGTATTACAAAGACTTCCGCGTAATGTTAGATAAAGAAGCGAAAAACATTGATGCCGTTTCGGTATCTACTGCCGACCACACTCACGCAGTGGCATCTATGGCTGCCATGCAACGTGGCAAACACGTGTACGTACAAAAGCCGCTTACGCACAACATCTTTGAGGCCCGCGCATTAACAGAAGCTGCGAAGAAATATAAAGTGGTTACGCAAATGGGTAATCAATACGCTTCCGCAGATTATGTACGCGTAGCCAAAGAGTGGGTTGATGCCGGTTTGATTGGCGATGTACACACCGTGTATTGCTGGACAAACCGCCCCGTGTGGCCACAAGGTATTGCCACCCCAACCGGTAAACATGAAGTGCCTAAAGAAATGGATTGGGATTTATGGTTAGGCCCGATTAAAGACATTGAATACAATCCTGCATACCATCCGTTTAACTGGCGCGGCTGGTGGAACTTTGGCACCGGTGCCTTGGGCGATATGGGTTGCCACATTATGGATGCTCCGTTCCGCATTCTGCCAATCGATTATCCATCGGAAGTAGAATGTAGTGCTACTACTGCGTGGGCCGACTTCTTTAAAGTTGCCGATTACCCCGATAGCTGTCCTTCATCTTCTATTATTCATTTGAAGTTTCCGCGCACCGATGGCAAGGGTAACATCAACTTTACATGGATGGATGGTGGTTTGCTACCCAAACGCCCCGATGAGCTTTTGCCCGATGAAAAATTAGGCGATGGTGGTGGCAACGGTTACATCTTTGAAGGCACCAAAGGTAAACTGATGGCCAACTACGAACGTATGCCGGTGTTGTTACCAACAGCCAGCATGAAAGACATTACTTTTCCAAAGCCTACTCTGCCGCGCGTGCCCGGCCAGGAAGCAGGACATTATACGCAATGGGTTGATGCCTGCATTGCTGGTTATGGAAAAATGCAATTGAGTTCACCGTTTGAATTTGCCGGCCCATTTACCGAAGCCGTGTTGATGGGCAACCTCGCCATCCGCAGTTATAACTTGCGCACCGACAAAGGTTTTACCGGTCGCAAGAAGTTGTTGTGGGATGCGAAGAATATGAAGATTACCAACTACGATGAAGCCAACCAGTTTGTAAAGCGCGAATACCGCGCAGGCTGGAGTTTGTAAAAGTTGATTACACTGAAATAATAAAACGCCTCGGGAGACTGAGGCGTTTTTGTGGTCTATACTTTAACAATTCCAGTTAATCAAAAACCGAACGCCCAACCAAAGTTGGAACTGACTCCTCCTTACTATATTTTTATGTATGCTAATTGATATAAAGGGTAAGATTAATGAGAAGCGGTTGTCTTACGCCAACACATTACTCCCTCTATTTGAGGCAATTGTAAACTCAATCCAAGCTATAGAAGAAGATAGCTCCACAAAAAAAGGCATAATCGAAATAACCCTTATTCGTGCAAATCAGGAAAAAATTGATTTCTCTGACCAAAATGCTCATTTACCAATCCTTGACTTTATTATCAAGGATAATGGAATAGGTTTTACAGAAAAGAATTTTGAATCGTTCAACTTTGCTCATAGCACTTACAAAGAAAAGAAAGGTGGAAAAGGAATCGGTAGATTTTTATGGCTGAGAGCATTTAAAAAAGTTGTAATAGAAAGTCGCTTCAGAGAAAATAATAATTGGCAATTACGGAAATTCAATTTCGAACCCACAAAAGACGGAATAGAAAAGCATAATCTCGAAAGTGTTAACGGTGCAGAAAGTCGTTACACAATTGTACACCTTAAAGGTCTCAAAGAAGATTTTCAAAAATGGTGCAATACCAACACAGAGGATATTGCTTTAAAAATCATCGAACACTGTTTTGTTTATTTTCTCCGAGCTGATTGCCCAAGGTTGATAATAAAAGATGGCAATACAGAAATAGTTGTTAATGACTTATTTGGGCTATTTACTAAGGGTCAGGTCATAAATAAGTCCTTATCTATAAGAAATGAAAAATTTGAAACTAATATCGTTAAACTTTATAGTTCACGAATCGACAATAAGGTGCATTACTGCGCACACACACGTGAAGTGCAGAGCGAAAAACTAAATATTGAAATCCCTGAGTTAGATACTTATCTGGTCGATGAAAATAAAGAGCGATTCTCTATCGCAGTTTATGTAACAGGAAACTATCTAAATGAAAAGGTGAATGAAGAGAGGACACTCATTCAGTTTGCAAAAGACTCCGATGAAGCACTCCAGTTTCCGAATGAAGTCTCCCAAGAAGAGATATTAAAAATAATAAGCTCTATGTTAAGGGAGGAGTTTTCACTATATCTTGATAGCCTCTCTGAAGAAAGATTCGAAAGAATTAAAAGATTTGTACAAGACCATCCTAGGTATAGACAACTGATGAAGTATCGGATACAAGACTTAAAACGTGTCCCATCCAACTTATCAGATGATAAAATGGAAATCGAACTATTTAAAATCCAGCAGGGACTTGATTTTGAAGTCAAGAAGGAAGCTAATGAAATTCTAAGGTTTATCGAAAATATTGACGACAAGGAAAGCTTTAATGAAAAATTCAATCAACTGTACGACAAAATAATAGAAGTCGGCAATTCAAAACTATCAGAATACATCATCCATAGAAAGCTGGTTTTAGACCTTTTAGAAAAGCATATTAAAAGAAGCGATGATGGTAAATTTCAAAAAGAGGATGCGGTTCATCGGCTTATTTTCCCCCTGCAGAAACTTTCAGACGACATAGGCTTTGAAGAACATAATTTATGGGTCATTGATGAACGACTGTCCTATCACAAGTATTTAGCTTCTGACAAAAGATTTAAGGCCTTAAAAGAATTAAAGTCAAACTCGGCTGAGAGGCCTGATATTATTGTCTTTAATAAACCCTTTGCATTTACAAACGATGATAAGCCTTATGGCTCGATAGTGTTAATTGAGTTTAAGCGGCCAATGCGAGATGATTATTCTGAAAAAGAAAACCCCATTTCACAAATTAATCGTTATGCAGGTGAAATCTCGGCAAATGAAGTTAAGGACAAGGACAACCGAACTTTAGATTTTCGCCCCAACACTCCAATATATGCTTATATAGTGTGCGATTTAACAAAGAACATGAGGCAATTCGCTAAAGATGCCGGTTACAAACCAATGCCCAATCTCGATGGCTATTTCTTTTTTAACGACAATTATAATCTATACGTGGAGATAATAAGTTTTGACAAACTTATTAATGATTCGAAGCAACGCAATAAGGTCTTATTTGAAAAACTTAATCTCCCAACTCATTGATTCTTCGTCCCCAAGGGCAAAATAACTGAACTCGTCATCAGAGTATTACATACAGAAAAACTTAACTTTGAAGTCAAATATTGAACGATATGTTTCTAAAGAAATTAAAACTCACAAACTTCAAATGTCTTTCAAATATTGAATTATCATTTGAAAAGACTAAGACAGAAAACCGAAAATGGACTCTGATTTTAGGCGAAAATGGAACAGGCAAAAGTAATATCCTTAAATCAATTGCCTTGGTAACATCAGGTAGTAATGCACTAGGTGAACTTCTTGGAAATACAGATAGCTGGATAAAGTTCAATGAGAAAAGTTGTTCGATTCAGGCAGAATTAGAGACCAAAAAAGGAGAGGAACGCAATATTTCATTGCAGTTTAACAGAGGTGATAATCTATCAAAAATCATTTCCAACAATAGAGAATCACTTCATCTTATTGATGATGCTATTGAAAATGCTGACCGCAATTACTTTGTAGTGGCGTATGGCGCAAGTAGACGCTTGTCTAACGAAGTGTTTTCCAATTTTGAAAAGAGTAGGAATGGCCGTTCAATAAACGTTCGAAATTTATTTGACAGTGCTTCGACTTTAAATCCGTTAACTGCATGGATTATTGAGTTGGACTATCGTTCGGGTAAGGAAGGAATAAATTTGGTAAAAGAAGCGCTGAAAGACTTTTTACCTGGCATTACATTTCATTCCATAGACAAGGAAAAAAAACAAGTTCTATTCGAAACTGTCGATGGGATTATTCCGCTTGACCAATTGAGCGATGGCTATCAGAACATGGCAGCTTGGATTGGCGATTTACTATTTAGAATTACCGAAACTTTTAAAGATTACAAAAAGCCATTAGAAGCCAGAGGTTTATTGCTAATTGATGAAGTGGATTTGCATCTTCATCCTAAATGGCAAAGAAGACTACTCGATTTTATTGGGACTAAACTTCTAAATTTTCAAGTCGTTGCTACAACTCATTCACCACTCACAGCACAACAAGCTGACTCAGGAGAACTATTTGCCTTAAAACGAAGTGATAATAATATTGTAGAGTTAGTTCCTTTTCAGGGCTCGCCAAAATCACTTTTAGTTAATCAATTATTAATGACGCCTGTTTTTGGTTTAGAAACTGATGAGAGTTACGAAGTACAACAGGCTAAGGAAGAGTACGAGGCACTAAAATCAAAAGGTGATTCACTAAGCAGTAGTGATAAGGAAAAGATGAAGGAGGTAAAACGAAAGTTAAAAACCAAATTACCTAAAAGAAAAGCACCCTCATCGAGTGATAAGGAGATTGCACTGCTTCAGAAAATTGAAACTAAATTAAACATCAAGAAATAAGGTATGATAGCTTTAGAACGTAAAAGAACCGCTCAAGCCATCAATGCGAAATTCAGAGGTGCAGATAAAAGAGAGAAGGATAAAGAATTAATGCTTGCGCAAAGGGATTTTTTAAATGATGATAATAATCCCATAGTATTTAAAAGCGCGTTTTGGAAGACAGCCAAAACTCAGCTCAAAAAAGAAAGTAACGGTAAATGTGCTTATTGTGAAGCCAACACCGAAGTTGTTGCTCATGGGGATGTTGAACACTATAGACCCAAGAGCATTTACTGGTGGCTGGCTTATACTTATGATAACTATTTATATGCCTGTCAGATTTGTAACCAGACCTACAAAAGCAATAATTTTCCGACTGACCAAAATCAATTCCCTGAACCACCAATTACTTCAGATACAACAGACCACAAAATTGACCAACTAGCAGGGAACATTTCACCTGACCCAATTGACATTAATCTGAATTATACACTTCAACAGTATTTAGATAGTCATGAAGATGAAAAGGCTCTTCTTATAAATCCATATTTTGACAACCCAACGACTTATTTTGCCTATGATGCGGATGATACTACTGAAGAAGTAAAAATAATTCCTGCCAAGCCAAAGTATGCCGACCATATCAAAGCCGCAGAAGATTTTTATGGCATCAACAGAATCGAATTAAAGAATGTTAGGTACTCAGTGTTTACAAAATTCAGAGCCTTCAAAATGGCTTATAAAGCACTGACAGATACATCTGTCAAAAAGGAGGTTAAAAAGCAAATTGATGATATGCTTTCTAACAAATATCTTTTTGCTGGAATGAACAGGTACTTTGACCCAATCCTTTAGTCGGCTTTCAAATCTAAGATACCGAAAGCCAAGCCCCGATAGCTTGAGCGCGAGCCTTGTGCGCATCGGGGGCCGCCCAAAATCTTAATCATTCAGTAATCTGATTTGGCTTATCTTTAAAACACCTAACCGCTCTGTTCATGAAAAAAATTTCTGCGCTCCTTTTATTGTGTGTGGTGTTGAGTTGTTCAAAAGAAAATCCGCCCGGTTGGATTGACCAGCAACGTTTAAATAATCAAGAGGCGAAGGATTGGCTCACGCTGGGTGGCAATCAGCAGATGCAGCATTACTCACCGCTCAATCAAATCACTAAAAGCAATGTGCAGCAATTGGGTTTCGCGTGGGCGTATGATGCCAGCACGCACATCGGTAATGTACCGCGCGGGCTGGAGGCCACGCCTATTGTGGTAGATGGTGTAATGTACACATCGGGTGCGTGGGGTGCAGTGTATGCACTCGATGCACGCACGGGCAAAGGGCTGTGGCAATATCTTCCACCCGTGGATGCAAGTTATGCGCGCAGGTCGTGTTGCGATGTAGTAAACCGCGGGGTGGCTGTGTGGCAGGGAAAAGTTTATGTGGGCACGTTAGATGGATACCTGGTTTGTCTGGATGCCGCAACTGGTGCAGTAGTATGGCGCGTGGATACGTTTACGGATAGAACAGTTGCTTATACAATCACCAGTCCGCCACAGGTAGCGGGTAACATTGTGATGATTGGAAATTCGGGCGCGGAGTTTGGCGTGCGCGGTTATGTTACGGCTTATGATCTGGTGAGCGGTGAACAGAAGTGGCGCTTCTTTATTGTGCCGGGCGATCCAAAGAATGGCTTCGAACATGCGGAGATGGAAGTGGCTTCCAAAACATGGGACCCGAACTCGCACTGGCAGAGCGGTGGTGGTGGAACAGCGTGGGGCGAATCGGCTTACGATGCAGAGCTGAATTTATTGTATGTGGGCACGGGCAATGCATCGCCCTACCCGATTTGGTTTCGGAGCCCGAATGGTGGCGATAATTTATTTCTCGCTTCCATATTGGCCATCAATCCTGATAACGGAAAGTTGGTGTGGCATTATCAAACAACACCCGGTGAGATTTGGGATTATACCGCTACACAGAATTTAGTGTTGGCTGATGTTACGATTGGCAAAGCACAGCGAAAGGTTTTGATGACGGCTCCGAAGAATGGATTCTTTTATGTGTTGGATAGAGCGACTGGCGAGTTGATCTCGGCTGAAAAATATACGAAGGTGAATTGGGCGAGTCATGTGGATATGAAAACCGGTAGACCGGTGTTGACCGAACAAGGCCAATGGTACAACGACAAACCAAAGTTGGTTGTGCCATACCTCGGAGGCGGACATGTGTGGCAACCTATGTCATACAATCCGGTTACGCAGTTGGTTTACATTCCTGAAAGAGCTGTGCCGCAGGTGTTCAAAACATTTGAGGGTTACAAGTGGCTTCCCGATGTGGACAATACCAATCTCGATTACGGCAACATGTTCAAGTTCATGAAGAATGTTCCGGATCAAATCAAGAGTGCAGAAGATACTTTACGATCAGAGAGTTTATTGGCGTGGGATCCCATTGCACAAAAAGTAGCGTGGAAGTTTCCGGATGGCGGTCCGGATGGTGGCACCATGAGCACACCGGAGTTGGTGTTTCAAGGAACGCGCACGGGCTACTTCAATGTACACGATGCAAAGACTGGTGAAAAACTGAAATCCATTTTCACTGGTATTGGAATTATGGCTTCAGCTAGCACGTATGAGATTGATGGCGAGCAATACGTGGCCGTAATGGCGGGTTATGGTGGTGCGGAGACGAGTGCGTACTTACCCGATGGCGTTGCTTTTCAATATGAAAATCAAGGAAAGATTTTGGCGTTCAAGCTTGGCGGTGGTGAAGTTCCACTTCCACCGAAGGTGAAAAAGATTGAAACGCCCACTCCGCCCAACATGGTTGTAAAAACAGAATTGCTTGAGAAGGGCGCAGCGCTGTATGATTTTTATTGCTTTATCTGCCACGGAGCTTTTGGCGATAAACACTTATCGCAACACCCCGACTTATCGAAGCTACCTGAAGCCAAACACCTGTTGTTTAATGACATTGTACTGAAAGGAATTTTATCTGAGAATGGAATGGCGGGTTTTAGTAATTCGTTGAGTGAAGAAGATGCGGAGGCAATACATCAGTTTTTGTTGAAGAAGCAGGTGGATGGCTTTAAGAAGGAGAAGAAATAATTTTAGCTGTTGATTTTGATTTAAGGGGTTATTGCGGATTTGTTAAACAGATTAAAGATTAATACGGGGATTATGCATTAGAAAAATAACCCTGACCTTTAGATCAGGGGAAAATAGAATGAAGCAATAAGTGGGCTTTAGCCAAATTCCAATTCGTTTATCACTCCACGACACAAAGGTCATGGTTATTGCAAAATCCGGGTTTAACAGAGCTTGATGAAGAAGTAAACAGTAAATACCTGATGGAAAAATCTCCTGACTTGAAAATGGATTAACTTTTTACATGAGGTGATCCTTCGCGCCCATGCGCAAACCTACCTCGCTCAGGATTGGTTACGTGATGAGGGAAGATAGAGGCATAAAAAAAACGTCCCGTTAAACAAGACGTTTTTCTATTAAATCAAAATTATAATCAGAATCTATAGCGGATACCCGTACCAGCCCATGAATCGCGTGGATTGATTTGGAAACCAGTCAGCTCAAGCTTTTGCTCGTACTTGGTTTTATTTTTGGAACCTACAATCCAAAGAGGAATACCGGCACCTACCCCACCTACTCCGGCTAAAATGGCAAGGGCACCCCCTACTGCTTGTCCACCAGTATAAGTAGTTTGAGGTTGACCAAAATTATTGTAGGTAGTTGTGCTGGGTGAGTTTGAAATCATGACAATACCGGCTATGAAAAGGACACCACCCACAGCGGTTAACGTTGAGCCTGTTTTGCTCATACGGGTATATCGTTCCACCTTGGATGCATACAAAGCCTTGTCGGAATTAAACTGCGCCCAGGCAGCATTCAGGGTTGCTAAACTGAGTACTAATGCAAAGAAAGTTTTTTTCATAACGGGGGATTTATCGTGTATCAACAAATTTGCGAATTTTTCGATTTATTCCAATGCCATTCAGCTTCTCAATAACAGCCAGATCGGTAAACACCAACGGAGGCACTACGCGTAGCTGCGATTGAAAACTCCGGTGCAGGATTTCCCGCACTTCAGGCTGGTGTGTTTCAGTGGCGTGGATAAAAATCCGTACTTCATCTGTTCCCAGTTCGTTCGTAAATGCTTCCACCACATAATCAATAATGGGCAGCTGCTGATTTAAAATCTCGAACAAAGCCGGAGGATAAATTGTAGTGCCTTTCAGTTTTAGCATCTGTTGCTTGCGCCCCACAATTGGTCCGAGTCGTAATGAGGTTCGTCCACAAGCACAAGACTCCTGATGAAACTTTGCCATGTCGCCTGTTTTATATCGCAGCAAAGGCATGGCTTCAACTCCCAAAGTGGTAATGGTTACTTCACCGGTTTCGCCTTCACCTACAGGTTTGTTCTTTTCGTCAAGTAATTCTACATACAGCAATTCAGGATGCAGATGTCCACCCGCACCATGACTGCATTCTGTAAAAGCAGTTTGCATTTCGGTAGAGGCATACGTGCCATAGAGTTTTACATGCCATTGGGTAGTGATGCGTTGTGCCAATACATTGGCCTGCAAATTTTCCTGCCGGATGCTTTCACCAATACAAACTATTTTTTTTACGGATGTTTGATTCGGATCGATGCTATGCTGTTGAGCAAACTCTAACAACTTCACCACAAATGAAGGAACAGCCACCAGTGTAGTGGGTGAAAGTCGCTGAATAGTTTCCCATTGCGATGCCGGCAACCCAGGACCAACACGAACCATTCCGGCACCCAACTTTCTAATGCCTTCATAATAAGCCATGCCCGCCATAAACTGCCTGTCCAAGGTAAGCATCAATTGATATACATCATTACTGCTACCATCAGCACACGCAAATGAAAGTGCTTCGTTATAAGCCAGGCGCTCTACATCTTTTTTTGAAAGCGCAATTGTTACCGGCTTACCCAACGTGCCCGAGGTGCTGGTGTATTCTGCAATCTGATGTTTAGGAATACATAGAAAATCCCAATTAGCTTGTTGAAGATCGTCTTTGGTGGTTACTGGCATTCGATCTAAATCGGCTAAACTTTTTATAGCAGCAATTGTAATTTTGTGTTTCGCAAAATGCCTTTGATAGAAAGGAGAATGTTGGGCTACGTAATTAATTAAGTCCGCAACTTTTTTATACTGCAACGCAGCATTTTCATTTGATGAAGCAAATTCTATTTCAGAAATCATTTTTCAAGAATAACCACTGCGCAAGCCGTGGATGAAGTGTGAGTAATGGAAAGGTGTAGAGCAGCGTATTGTTGTTCTTTCATAAAGGCATCAAATACGCCAGTCAGTTTTAGAAACGGTTTACCCGAAATTTCATGCTGAACTTCTATAGTGGTAAGATCAAGATCGAGTAACAATCCCCTACCGATTGCTTTTAAGAATGCTTCCTTTGCAGCGAAGTGGCCGGCATAATGTTCTGCCTGTTTTGCATTTGATTCACAGAAAGAAATTTCATGTGCGGAAAATACTTTCTCGCGAAAGCCATTTTCTTTGGCAAGCTTTTCAGCGATGCGTGCTACATCCACCATGTCTATTCCGGTCCCTGCAATCATGGAGCTTTAGTTATACACGTAGCCAGGTTTTTGGTAATGTGTTCGCGCTCAGCAACCGTGGCAATTTCTTTGGTAAGCGCAAGTTCATAAAATTTCCGGGCTTGGTTGTAGTCTTTTCTATCAAACCAATAATCACCGGCCAGCATATAGGAATGATACAAATCCGGATTCCACGCCACCACACTATCGGGGTGCAGGTTTTCGCGTGGTGCAAAAGCAAACCGATAGGCCGAGTACTTTACAAAATCGGCATAAGCTGGTGTGGTTATAAATGCATCAGCCTTTATCTCTTTATCCGATTCATAAATTTCCCGATTGGCATTCAGGTTTAACTGAAACACCTTGTTCAAATCATAACAAACAAACTTGCCCAGTTGCCAGGGTGCAGTAGAAATCCATACCAGCCTTTTTTCTGGTTGGAAAATAATGCCATGATGGGCAATGAGCTGATTAACCAGTTTCTCGTTACCCATACCAATATCTTTACCACCAAGACCTTGTTGATTGCGAAGCAGCGTGGCAGTTTTTTCTATTGTGTTTTTTCCTTGCTCCTCAAGTAATTGGGCCACGCGCTCATACCGATAGACGGAAGCACTTTGTTGCTTGTGTGTTTGGTTAAGTTCGGTATTGCCGAGTTGATCGCTCTGAAAGTGATTGGTACTGATGAGTTGTGTTCCTTCAACCTGATAGAGCGCTGTTTCAGTATTACTCTTTTCGATGAGAGCCGCGCGATTATCGTTGGCCGAACCAATCAGAAACGATTCGGCCACAAACAATTCTCTTTTGGAGGCAATGGCATAAGCTTCTTCTATAGTGGCCGCATATTGCAAAATTTCGCGTGCCACCAACGAAACCGGAGTTGCCGCAGCCGAAGGAATTTCAGACTTAGCTGCATTGATGGTGACGGTAAGTCCGGCTTCGTTCATTCCGGAAAGTACGCCTACCATGCCACCAAACGTAAGCATCATAAACTTGTGGCCCTTATCTGGTTTCACGAACGCTACAATCTTATTCTTCGCAAAATCATCACCCACATAAAAATCAAAATTACGACCAATAATAAGCGAACTATCTTGTGATGAACTGCCCCATGTAGCAAACGAAGTACAACCTACCAACGACATATTCTGCAACGCGTGGCCAATATCGTGGGCGGCATGATAATTTAAAATGCGTTGATAAGCGGGAGCAATTGAATCAAAATCTGGTGAGGCAAATTGAGCAATGCCATAAATTTCCTGCTGATATTCTTCCACCACATGTTTATCCAGATCGCGGTTAAACCAACCGATAAAATACATCAACACCTTTCGGTAAAAAGCAGATGGCACCATCTGGTTGATCTGATCCGTAAACACTTTTTCCTGATAATGAGCCAGTGATTGTGTTAACGCTCCCATCGCTAAACCGCGTTGTACGGCATCACCTTCTACATACAGTTCATACAAACCGCTTTCACTCTTGCGAAACCAATTCTGTTCATACACAAACAAACCTGAGTCCTCAATTACATTCACTTTTGTAATCGCATCTAGTGGAAACTGCGGAGGTGTAAAATATGCAACCTGTTGGATATACAGCATCAATACACCAATTGTCACCAGTAGTGCGATTACTATACCCAATAGTATTTTCAATAACCGCTTATGCATTCTTGATTTTTTCGAGCATGTAATCAATACCCAAGATCTGTGAACATGTCATTACTGCATTAACGGTTACACCCAACACCCCGTGCAAGTTCAGATTTTGTCCGGTAAGATAAAGGTTTGCGATTTTAGTTCGCGGGGAGATAAATGTACGCATGGGTTCGCGATAATCTTTCGTAATGCCATAAAGTGAACCATCATCGGTGCCAATATAATCGCGTACAGTAAGTGGCGTGGCCGTATAATATGATTGAATAGAATCTTTAAAGCCTGGAAATTTAGCTTCCACCATATCAAACAGCATTTCCGATTTTACTTTTTTAAATTCTTCATACTCAGCACCGCGCTCATTTTCATTTGCTACCGTATTAAACGTATCCTTCCATTTGGCAACTTCATCAAAACGCATGTACGTCATTACCGTAACACCATCACAATACTCTGTATCTTCAGAAGATGCGCTATAATAAAATGCAAAACCCATTGGCCAGTTTTCCAATTTGTAATCGAGTACCGACCACGTATCTTCTACCGCAAAGTAGTAGTAGTTGTGGTTGACATACTTCATGGTTTTAGGTTTCAACACTACGTTTACGTAAAAAACAGAAATGGAATTTTCCAGACTATTGATACGCGTGCGAAAGGCCTTCTTAATACGATCGCTATTCGTCATCTCCAGCGTTTTGGCGGGGTGTAGATTGGAGATGAATAAGTTACCGTAAAATTTTTCTCCGGTGCTTGATTCCACATACGAAATCTGATCACCTTCTTCAATGAATTTGGTTATTTCGGTGTAGTTAATGATGCGACCACCACTACCTACAATTTGCCTGGACAGATAGCGTGCAATCTGAGAACCGCCATCTACAAACCGCCATGAACTTTCGATATAGCTGTTGAGCACCAGTGCGTGAACGTAAAGTGGCGTTTTATCAGGCTCACCAGCATAAAGCAAACTGGTGCCCGCTAAAACATTCTGCAGTTTTTTGTTTGAAGTAATTGACTCAATAAAGGTTTTGGTATCAATCTCTAAGGCCTCAATTTTATCAAAGTAATCGCCTTTGCGGAGATTATAAAGCGGAAAGCGTGAACATACATCCTTAATCTTATCGCAATAGATTCGCAGCGCTGCTTCCTCTTCAGGAAATTGTTCGGCCAACACGCGAATAAAATTTTCATAACCCTGCGCATACTTATAAACTACCGGATCGCCTTCAAATAGAATAGCATCAAATACATCTTCATCCAGCTTGCGTAACTTCAACTTATCCATAATACCAAGGTATCTGAAAAGTTGATATAGGTTTTGTCCCTTATCCAGCCCACCCACATAATGCACTCCCGAATCAAACACCACGCCTTCGCGCACAAAAGTCTGGAGGTTACCCCCAATCTGTTTGTTCTTTTCTATTACACAAACTTTATAGCCTTCTTTTGCCAGAATAGTACCACATGCCAAACCACCCAGCCCGCTTCCCACAATCACTACATCATATTGCTCCATCAAACAGTTGCTTTAGTAATCACAAAAATAATATTAGAAGTGGCTTTATGCTGATCAATTGTCTCTATCATAAACCCATGCTTCTGGCAAAACGACTTTAACCAACTACCTGAAATAAAGTTGAGCGGATTTTCGGCCCGGTTAAAACCCAACAAACTAACCGAAAGCACTTCAGTGAACCGCGTGGCTTTATGTCGTTGAATAAGATCAGCATCGCCATCGCGAATGATAATTTTGCCACCGGGCAATACCGCTTCAAAACATTTTACCAATAACGCCTCTTGCTGTTGTGGCAATAAGTAGTGCAAAACATCGGCAATAATAATTACATCGTGCGGGGCAATGGCGCACTCAGCAACATTGGCAGTATTAAACTGAAGTTTATCAGTTCGTAAATAACCATGTTGTGCCACAGCTATTTTTTCTTCATCGTGGTCAATGCCCGTAATTGTTCGTTCAGCGGAGAGAAACTGCAATTGGTAACACAAGAAACCATAGCCACACCCCAGGTCAAGCACAGTCGCTTTTTTAGGAACTAACTCATCAAAAATGTCATAGTAGTTTTCCATTCGCAGCTTAATGCGCAGGTACCACTCCAGCACAGGCCCTTTGTAGCGATAATTATTATACAGACTATGCCTGAATTCTTTGGGGGTGCGAACTTCTTTCTCCAGTTGAGCATGTGATTCTTTAAAAAACCGCGCAATGGCTTTGGTCTTTTCCTGATAGGTAGAACCAAAGTGTGTATCTGTCGCTTCAATACCTGATAACATACTTACCGCAACCGTGGCTTCATTTACATACCAGGTAGATTTTGGAATGGCACGCGATGCTCCTGAAATCAGTACCGGATAAATCGGGAGCTGAAATTTTTCGGCCATAAAATTAGCACCTTTATGAAAGCGACCGATAGTACCATCTTTCGAGCGGGTGCCTTCTGGAAAAACAACAACCGAATAACCTTCATCAATCCGATTCTTAAGTTGATCAATACTTCCTTCGGCTCCTGCCTCAACCGGATAATAACCAGCCAACCGAACTACACCGCCAAACACGGGCGAGTTCCATACCCATTTATTAGTGAGCAACACTACACGCGGGTGCAACATAGTAGTGATTAATATATCCAGAAACGAACTGTGGTTAGCGATAATGATTCCGGGCCGTTGAAAAATATCGGTGTTGTGTTTAGTAATTCGCTTTTTCAGATTTAGTGCCAGGTACACCACACTTCTGGTAAAGAAGCGTATGAGATGATGATAGGCCAGCCGAACTCTTTTCCGTGCAAACGGAATTAACAGCATGAGTAGCCCCACTACTGTAAGAAACAAAGAACCAAACACAAATAAGCCGTAAGTAAGCGTGGTGAAAAATAATCCTTTAGCGGTTACCGGTGGCAACTTCTTGAATGTGCGATTGGTGATCAGAATAGAAAACAAAAAAGGCTCAATCACCTGCGACATGATAAACACACATACAATACCAATGATGGCAATGGCCGCAATTGAACGTAGAGAAGGATGTTCGGCAAAAATCAGTACACCCAAGCCCGATACCGTAGTTAAAGCCGAAAGTGCAATGGACACGCGCACCGAAGGTAAATTTTGCTTTCCCGATTTGTATTCTTGCTGTAAGCCATCCATTACAAAAATGCTGTAGTCATCGCCTAAGCCGAAGATGAACGTAGAGATAATTACATTGATGATGTTAAATTCAATACCCACCAATGCCATAATGCCCAAAATCCAGATCCATGTAATCAGCATGGGTGTAAACGTAACGATAGTTAGTTCAATGCGTCCGGTTGAAATCAGCAGCACAACAAAAACAAGAATTGCCGTAAACGTTACAATGAAGTTAAAATCTTCGTGAATGAATTCTACAAACAAGTTCGTTATCATTTGCCTATCTAACAGACTGGCTGGTGCCGATGCCAACGCCTGCTGAACTTGCGTTTTATCTTCGGGCAATACATTGATTAACGAGATAACTGTTACTTGTTCGTTTCGCTCAATAATATTATCCTTGAAGAAAAAATTCTTTAACGTATTGAAAGTGGCTGCATCAATTAAAGTGTAGTTCCGATCTACTACCGAATCCACATTAGCAAGTACCGCTGCTGAAAACTTCAATCGGGCACCTTCCTCTTTCACAGTTTGAAAGAAGGCATCTTTGCGCGTATTCCAGAAGGTGTGCCATTGTTCTATGCGAATGTGCTGCAATGAATCGGAAAGCAGAAACGAAGCAGGTGTAAGCGTTCGTTGAATTAATCCATTTGCTTCAAGACTTTCGATAGCCGGAATTGCCTGCTCCATTTTTTGCAAAGCCTGTTGCAGCGATGGCGCATCACTCGAAACATAAAGCGAATGCAAACTGGCTGGGTTAATCGCCTCCAGACGCTCCTGAGCTTGTCTGGTATTTTCATTCATAAAATTCAGACTACCCATGTTGCTGTTAAAATTCACTTGCGATGCAAAATGAAAAAACACGGGTGTGAGCAGCAGAATTATAAAAACAGGAATGCGCCCCGGTGATTTTTTAAAAACAAATGCCCGATCAAAAGCTGTTTCCTTAAAATCAGGTTGCGTAATAAAGTGCGGAAAGAAAATGAGTGAACACAACGCAGCACCTATCAAACTAAAACCTGCAAACAGTCCGAGGTCTTGCAAAACAGCAGCGCTTGTAAACTGTAAACTAAAAAAAGCCAGTACGGTAGTAAGGCTACCCAGCGTCATGGGTTTTACCAGGTCTTTAATTACTTGTTCTTTGTTGGGATGGTAGCGGTAATGCACCAGAAAGTGTAACGCATAGTTAACGGCAATACCCAGAATAACAGAGCCTGCTGCCAACGCAAGAATAGAAACCGTTCCTTTAATAAGGTAGATGCACGACAATGAAAACAAGCCACCAAACACAGCCGGTATAAGAATGAATACCAGTGATTGCACATTTCTAAAAAAGCCAATGATAAAAATACCGAGCAGTACAATTAATAAAGTTATAGTGAGCTGAATATCGTGTCGTAACTGTTGTGCATTACCTACAGCCACCGCGGTGGCACCAAAGTAAGAAACCAAAATTGTTTCGGTAGAATACGCTTCGCTGATTTGGTGAAGCGTATCTACAAAGTCTGCGTTTTGTCCCGTGTCACTTGATTCATGTCCAGGCTGAACAAAGAAAACCACATGCCGGTGATCGCGCGTAATAATATAGTTATCGTACAACTCAAAGTTATCGTCATATTGAAGTTGTTGCAGCTTGCGAAGAACAAGATTGGTAAAACCCATCGGGTCTTTTACAATCATATTCTTAAGCACAAAGCCCGAGGGAGCCAGCAGTTGTTGATACTGTTCGCGTAAGCGCGCACGACTGGCTTCGGGCTGCGTAAGTGAATCCAGTTCGGCATAATCATCAGCCGTAAGAAAAAGTGGAAGATGTTGTTGCGCAATCTGAAAAACTTCGAGCAAGCGTTCATCATCCACCCTGCTGGCAATTTCAGCTTCGTACGGTTTTAGATCAGCTTCTAATCGGTTTGCTACTTGTCCGGCATAGCGCGTAAGACTATCGGGAGTTAGTTTTTGTGTACTATCCTTAACCGAGATCATCACCACCACCTTATCGGCAAAAGAAGAGTTTTGAAAAATCGTGTTGAGTTTTTCTACCCGTTCATCATCCGGAAAAAAGCGGGTGATGTTTTCTTCCATTCGCACAGCATACGCACCCGTTAGCAACACCAATACGGTTGAACCAAAGACAATCCAGAAAAGGATTCGCCTCTTTTCAAAAAACCGATATATTCCTAAAAAGAATTTTTCCATGCATCAGGCAACCGGGCGTTTAAAAATACGAAGCACGCCATAGGTAATCAATCCAAAAATAACACCTGCACCAATAGCAAGTGTTATCGCGCCCAACACATATTGCACAAAACTATGCTTTACCAGATCGAGGGTAATTTCCTGATTAAAGGACAGCGCTACAGCTTCCTCGCCCATCCATAATGTTCCGGTAACATGGCTTAAAAATAGAATCACGGGTATCATGGGCGGAATACTGATGTTAGCGGCCACAATAACCAACGGTTTGTTGAGCCGCAGTATAAATGCAAGTGCAATAGCAACCACCAATTGAAAGCCCCAGATAGGCACAATGCCCATCAACACACCAAACCCCACTGACAAGGCTTTGACATAATCAGGTTCTGCCGGGTTGATCAATTTTTGCCAAAGATCTTTCCAGAATGCTTTTGTGAAAAGGCTTCGGATAAAATCGCGGGGCTTGATATACAACAGCGCAATGGTAACCAAGACAGTATTTAAAATACTGATGCGTGTAAAATCTTTAAAGGGCCTGAAATGCGAAATCCGTTTGCCCGGCTCGGCATAAAAAACTTTTACCGGAATTTCCTTAACAGGAATGCCCGCCCACGCTGCGCGAACCAACACTTCAATTTCAAATTCGAATTTGCGGGTGAAGAACGTAAAATTTTGCAATCGCCTTACGGGATATAAGCGATAGCCACTCTGCGTGTCGTTTAGTCTGGTGCCGGTCTCAAACCAAAACCAGAAGTTGGAAAAGTTTCTGCCGAAATTACTTTTACCGGGAACGCATGCCTGATTCATGTTGCGTTCGCCAATCAAAAGGCTTTGTGGGTTCGCATCCAAAGCGTGGATGAATACGGGCAGATCATCGGCAAAATGTTGCCCGTCCGAATCGATGCTGATGGCATAATCAAAACCTAACTCCAATGCTTTCTTAAATCCTTGTCGCAACGCAAAACCTTTGCCTTTATTAGGCGAATAACTTACTATGGTAATGCCCGCTACTTTTTGGAGTATGGATGCAGAAGCATCAGTGGCGCCATCATTTATCACAATTACATCAGCGCAATAGGTTTGAACACCTTTTACTACAGCTTCTAGCGTAAGCTCATTATTGTACGTGGGTATAATCACGCACGCCTTGCGATCGCGAAAAGCCTTAATTGTATCCATGCTTTACAATGGCTCCTTTGAATTTAAAAAAGATAGTACTTTCAAAAGAAATAGTGGCCTGCACAACATACTCATGTTGTTGTAACAAATATGTAATCTGAATGTTTACCTCGGGATTGATCTCGGGGTTAATAACAGATAGAAATTTTATTGAAGTAGCGGAAGCCAATTGTAACGATTGAGTTGTTACTTGTTCAACCAGTTCGCGTGTAAGTTGAACCATACACACACCCGGCACAACGGGCAAGCCCGGAAAGTGGCCTTTAAAAATGGCATGTTCTTTATTGAAACGAATAGTTGAGTTGACTGAACCTTCGTCCGATTCTTGTTTCACTAGCGTATAAAAATCATTCATCAACATCTTTATCGAATTTGGTGAGACGAATGGTCATATCAAATGTATAATGAGTAATTAAAATTGAATCCGGTTGCGCAGGTTCTTTTCCCGATAAGGAAACAGACACTTTTCTTTTTCGATTGGATCCTATTTCCAGATTGCCGTGCGAGGTACAATCGGGATTAACAATAAAATAAATTTTCTCACCGCCTCGTTCAATACCGGCATACTTCAGTGAATTATGTTGCCAACTCCGTAGCGGTTGATTAAATGGCAAGCCCAGCATCAATTCAAAATCCTTACGCAAAGTTTCGATCACCGGCTTCTTATCAAGTTGTGTAATTACCGACACCACTTGAAAGGAACCATCGGGCTGAAACTTAAAATCAAAGAAGGTTGCACCAGCTTCGTTGGTAAAGACTAATCTATAAGAAGCATCGGGCATTTTCTTTACTACCAATAACCCGCTCAGGTGTTTACCGATTACATCGATGCTGGCCGTGTACCAGGTTGTGTTAAGGTTTGTGGGTTTTATTTCGTCTGCACACGGAATTAATGCTTCGCTAGTGAGGCCCTTGTAATACGAAGCGCAGCCCGCCAGAAAACACAAAGCACTAAAAAGAAAATACTTCATCGGGCAAGGCCATGTTTACTTTTTTGTTGGATAATGAAATGATGGTTTTATCGCCACCCGATTCATTTAGTTCGATGATGTGTGGAGAATTATCTTTTTTCTCCACTGTAATTACAATGGTGCTAAAAAACTGTTGCAGATTTTTTGAAGTCGGAGTCAATTCAAGCAGGTAATAACTTTCGTTTTCAAAAACACGATTAGAAAAATCCTTACTTTCCAGCAGGGAGCCTTGCATACAATCAATCATAATGCGATTTACCTGTTGCAGCAGTTTATTCGAACGGGCACTCATGCGGGTTTCTTTCTGCACATCCTTAACCAACATGTTATCACCATTAATAATCATTTTGTACACAAAAGGCGTAGTGTAATCCATCCGCACTTTATCGGTTTGCTTAAACCAGAGCGTACCTTTTGAAGTAATGGTTTCGGTAAGGGCGACCAGTGTTTTCTTTTGTGTAAAGTCCGCCTTAATATCTTTTACAGCCGCAGCCGCTACCGTAAACTTTTTCCTGAAATCATCTACATCTTGCACCGGTTTATAACCCGGATAAGATGGTTGAAGAAACAAAAGTCCAATAACACAAAACGAAACAATTACTTTTTCCATCGCAGCCCAAAGTTACCGATAAGGTTCTTCATTTAGTAATTCATCCAACCTTACAAAAACCAAACCGTTTTGATGGGCATATTTAATCAACCTGGGCAACACCTGAATAGTAGCTTCACTATAATCATGTAACAGCACAATATCGCCACCTTTTAGCGAACGCGTTATTCTTTTGTATAGCATGTTCTGATCGCGGATTATTGTATCGAATGAGCGAATACTCCAGCCTATGGTTTGATACTTGCCCTGCCCAATGGCTTCAGCGATATTGGGATTAGTTACGCCATACGGTGGCCGAAAAAAACGGGGTAGTTTACCAATTACTTGTTCAATCTGAGTGTTGGTTTTAGTCAACTCAGACACCACCTTTTTTAACGATGAGAAACCCATGAAAGGTGAATGGTGAAAAGTATGATTGCCAATCAGGTGGCCGTGCTCATGAACTTGTTTCAATATATGAGGGTGTTGCGCCACCCGCTGGCCAATACAAAAAAAAGAAGCTTTGATTTGATATTGAGCCAATACTGTTAGAATGCGTTCGGTTTGGCTCGGCAGCGGACCATCATCAAACGTAAGCGCTATTTTTTTGGAAGTACGGTCGCCCTTATATTTTACAGATGTGAAAAATTGCGCAGAGAGCACAAACGACCCGTAAATACAAATAACAAAGTCAACAAAGAATAAAGAAAGATACCACGCCCAGTGAAAATCAAAAAAAACATCTATCACCACAAAAGCGAACAGCAAAACAAGTAAGATGATGTTCAATTTCTTAAAACCACTCATACCGTAAGCAGAATAAGAGAATGATGTTGTCCGTACGTGTTGTAAATCAACAGCGTTTTAATGGGTGTATTTAAGCTACTATTCAAAACAGAAACAGGAACCGTTTGATGCTTTAGGATTGTGTATGCCAAAGCAGTAGCAAAAGCAGTTGATGTGCTGTACTCCCCACATAAATGTTTGTACGCACCAACAGCCTGATCCGAAAACCGTGTTTCAATCAGTTGATCATAAAACAAATCGTTTTTCTGATCACCATTCTTTCCCGTAAGTAAAAAGTCGATGGCGTTTGTATCAAGTTGATTCTGCTTCAGAAAATTATCAAGCTGATGAAAAGCCTGCTCCGAACTTGATGCCATAAATGTATGCACATCAGCTATCGTAACAGCACTCTCGTCCGCACCGCTCAGCATAAAAAAGGCTGCGCCTTCGCCCGCCCATGTTCCATCCCCGGCTGGAGAAATCAGATAAGGTGTATTTTCTTTCCTATACTTATTAAACCGGCTATGGATTGCATGGCCAGCTTTGGTTAATTCATCCACACCACCAGTAAGTATAGTTTGCGCAGGATTATCGGTTAACAACATGCCCGCATCCAACAACGCATGTTCAAATGAAAATGCACCATGCACATACGTTTGGTTGTAACCCTGGCAATTCTGCAACAAAGCAATTTGTGCCGCAATGGTATTGTGTGTGGACTGCATGAACGGTGTAGGATTAAGTGCCTCCTCTTTCAGTTCAATAATCTTGGTTAAGAAAGTTGCCGTGTCTTCCAAACAACCATAAGCAGTACCGGCAATAATTGCATCGGGTTTAGATTCACCAGCCTTTACGGCCATCAGTGCAGCCGTTGTTCCCATCTTCATAATCCGGCTCATGCGCCTGAGTTGCTGCGGTTGAATCCATTGCGTGTAATCCGGCTCAATACAGGTAAGGTAATTTTCATCAACGCGTGGTAACTCCCACTCCCCGCTTGCTTGCAGCGAAGGCGAAATAATACCCACCGAATTGATGTATAATTTCATTCTATCGAAGATCTTGAAAAAATTAACGATGAACAATTTCCACCAAAGCCAAACGAGTTGCTCATTACATGGTTCACAGCTTTATGCTCAAACTTTGTTTGTGGCGTTAGGTTTACCTCTGGCATAGTGGTTTCAAATCTTAAATTGGCAAACACACATTGGTGTTCAATAGCCATAACCGAAAACACGGCTTCTAACCCACCGCAGGCACCCAACGTGTGGCCGGTAAAAGATTTGGTAGAACTCATTGCTGGTATTTTCTCCGCAAACAAACGCGCAATAGCAGTGCCTTCTGAAAGATCGTTGTTTAAAGTACCCGTTCCATGCAGATTGATGTAGTCAATCTCACTCGTAGCAAGGCCTGCCATTATTAATGCATTTTGCATAGCTGCAAACGAACCTCTTCCATCGGGCGATGAAGCAGTTTGATGATACGCATCATTAGTGTTGGCAAACCCTGTAAGTATTGCTTTGGCTTTTAGATTTTCTTCTTGCAACACACGACTTGAAACCAACACGACAAACCCAGCACCTTCGCCCAGGTTTAATCCCTTACGGGAAGCATCAAACGGCTGACAAAGTTCATCCGATAAAATCATCAGACTTTTAAAACCGTTAACAGTAAATCGCGTAAGCGAATCGGTGCCACCCGCAATCACTACATCCAACTTATTTTGACGAATCAATCGTGCGCCCAGCATAATTGCATTTGCTGACGATGAACACGCGGTATTAATGGTAGTGGTGAAATCAGTAATGCCTAATGCTTGCGCGATCAGATCGGTGGTGGCGCCACAACCGTGATGAATTACATCACTTAGAATTCCTTGTGTATTGTCTTTTAGAAAATCAGGAAAAAAATTTTCGGTGCGATCCATACCGCCAACTGTTGTGGCGGAGACAAGTCCGGTGCGCCATTTTGTAATGTCTAGTTTGCTATCCGTTATCGCTTCGCGGGCAGCATGTATTCCTAATAGTGCCGTTCGGGTTACAGGTTTTGTTAATCCGGCCTGTGCAGCAAGTTGTTCGTTAGAAAGTTTTACTTCGCCTACTGGTAACGTACTTTTATAGATGGATGAAAGCGAGGAAAGCGGACCAATGCCGTGTGTAGAATTTTTTAAAGCCAGAAAACTGGTTGCATACGAGTGGCCAATAGCCGATAAAGCTCCTGCGCCCGCTACGTAAACTCCCGAACTCAAGCGGCAGCTTGGTTGGCGCGAACGTACTCAGCAATACTACGCACCGATTTAAAAATCTTAGGCCCGTCTTGTGCGTTTGCAATTTTTGTATTGTGCTTTTGCTGCAACAACACAATCAATTCCAGCGCATCGATGGAATCCAAACCGAGGCCTTCTACAAACAAAGGCTGATCATCTCCAATATCTTCGGGCTTGAGGTGTTTTAGGTTCAACGCTTCAATGATCTGCACTTTCAGATCGGCCATCAACTGTTCCATAGTGAAATTTATTGTCGGTATAGTTTTTCAAGTTCGCTGGCGGTGTGTGGCAAGGCCAATCCGCGTTCCTTATTTTCTACCAAATATAAGAAAACGTTATGCTGCCCACCCAGCACATCTACCCAGCCTGCTAAACAAACTTCAGTTTTATTTTGGTTCAGCACCTGATGCGAGTAAGAGGCCATTAGCCGGGCGTTAAATTCAGGAGCAACAAAAAAAGCATTCTCGCCTTTTATGCTGTGGCGGATACAAATCTCGCCCATAACAATGTTAGCCAGCGTGTAAACAAACAACGAAGGACTGGCCGCAGTTTTGGTTGAGGCCTCAAACCGGATGTCAGTATCAAGACTGGCATTTGCGTTAGAGAGTACAATCGATACTGTTTCAGGTTTGCACAATTGAATGGAGTATTCTTTCAACAGAATTTCTGCGGCCAGAAACCCAAGCTTGGATTGATTATCCATTTTATAAAACCTCGGATAGTTTGGTTGAAGACGATCGTACAAGGCAGTTAAAAAATCATCAAAGGATGGTTGAGTCAACGAAAATGTTTCGTTGGGTGTTAGTACCTGTTTGTTTCGGATAATGCAGTAGCTGGTAATGGTCATGATTGCTGCAAAAATTTATCGCGCGCATCAATGCGTTTTATCAATCCTTTTATTGCCTTGGCGGGATCGGCCACAAACGGGTTTGTTTCATCCCACACGTAACCGGCCAGCACCGAAGTAATCTGACTTTTAAATAAGGGGTCGGGGTTCTTGGCGAAAAAGATTTTTTCCAAACGACCATCGTACCACGCAGCTACAAACTCACGAAAAGTATCTACGCCTTTTTGAAGTTTGTCGGTGTATTCCTGTTGCCAGTCAAACACTTCACCTTTTAGTTTACGGATTACCAGTTTACTGGCCAAATGACTGGATACTGCCGCAAACATGACACCCGAAGAAAAAATAGGATCAAGAAACTCTGTTACGTTTCCGGTAAGTACATATCCTTTTCCGAAGAAAGTATTTGAAACAGATGACCAGCTTTCCAGTTTACGTGGTTCAAATACCAACGGAGCATCGCCAAATCTTTTTTGCAAGTGCGGAAGTCCGGCAATAAGTGCTTTAAACTGTTCATTCAAATCACCGGGATAAGAAGAGAAAAATTTATGACTTCCAACAAATCCCACGGAAGTGGTACCGTTGGCAAACGGAATAATCCACACCCACACAGCCGGAGCATACACTACAATAATGATGCGATTGGGTTCGTCAAACTCACTGCGGTTAATATCTTTTACATGCGCAAAAATTGCTTTGCGCGGATCGAGTGTGGAAGGTTTCTCTAATTTAAACAAGCGTGGAATTACTTTTCCATAACCGCTCGCATCGATAATAAAACGCGCTTCAATTTCTTCGGTGCTGCCATCTTTGTGCTGCACCGTAGTAACCGATGTTTCATTTTCATGAATGGTGATACCGGTAACCGTGGTTTCGAAATTGACAGGCACACCTTGCCGTTGCACTTCAGTGGCTAATGTCGTATCGAACTCTGCACGGGGCACTTGCCACGTCCATTTCCAACCTGCTGTAAATTGTTCAGCAAAATTGTAATCGGCTACTTCATAATCGCCACGCACAAACTTAGCCCCGAACTTCTCCTGAAAATTTTTCTGTTTTATTGCATCAAGTAGATTTGCTTCTTCCAACACTTCCATGCAGCGCGGTAATAAACTTTCACCAATTACAAAGCGTGGAAATTTTTCGCGCTCTACTACACGCACCTTAAAACCAGCCTGATGCACCAAGGCAGAAGCTATACTTCCGGCAGGGCCGGCACCAATTACCAATACATCTGTTTTACTTTGCATAACTATTCTTGCTCCAGAATAAGCGCAGCATTACAGCCACCAAATCCCGATGCGGTTTTTAAAATTCTTTTTTGTGATTGTATTTTAACTCCTCGTGTAATGTTTAGCGGAACAGAAACACCGTGAGCTGTATATCCTTTTGTGTCGACTGTTTCATTCTTTAACATACCCTGCATGGCCATAATGGTTTCAATAACCCCGGCCGCACCCAGCGTATGGCCGAAGTATCCCTTCAATCCCGTAAGGGGAGTTTGATTGAGCCCAACTAATGTTAAAGCTTTGGCTTCCATCTCATCGTTAAACAAAGTTGCTGTTCCATGCCCTGAAATAACATCAACTTGTTCTGTGGTAAGTTTTGCTTGCGTAAATGCTTGCGCGATGGCGCTGGCCAGTTCCTCTCCGGTGCGTGATGGGCCCGAGATGTGATTGGCATCGTTACTTAAGCCAAAACCGGTAAGTTTTATTTTATGACTTGTCTGAAATGATTCTGGTACCGTTGTCAATAACAAAGCGCCAGCTCCTTCGCCCAGGTTAATACCAGAACGATCTTTATCAAACGGTTTGCAAGGTTCGGTGCTCATGGCTTGTAAACATTGAAAACCAGAAACAATAAACGGACTAAGTACATCGGCACCGACTACAAGCGCATGATCGTATTCGCCATTTTGTAAAAGACGTTTGGCTGTAATCAACGCCAGCACACCCGAGATGCAGGCATTAGAAACGACCAGCGAATTTTTGAATCCTAGTTGTTGCGCAACATGCGAAGCTGCTGCATGCAAGGCTAGACGAGGATGCAACCCAATGCTAGGTTCACTTTTCAGTAATTCAATGTTTCCCTTAGTGGTAGAAAGAATAAAAAGTGTTTTATCGGGCGGAAGTGTTGTTTGTTTTACGATTGGCTGAGCAGCCTGCAACACGAGATTTTCAAAACGGGTATTGGTAATTGTTGCTTGTAAATTGGTGATAGTGGAAGCATAAAACGGAGACTCGGTTAACTCAAATTTAGTAATACCGCTGTTACCCGCGCGAACGTTCTGGTAGTTTGCTGCCGTAGTTTCTCCCAATGGCGAAATCATATTGTCGCCTACTACCCACACTGTTTTCATACTCGCCACTTGGTTTTCCATTGCTCAAAAAAAGGCGGAGTAATAAGTTGTAGATCAAATGTTTTGGCATCAACAAAAACCTGTGTGGTTGAACCGGTTGCAACACGCGCATTATTTTCAGTTTGCGTAATTTCGTAATCGAAGATAAGTTTGGCTGCAGCTACCGGCCTGTAGATAGTATTAATGACAATACTTTCGCCATAGCGCAACGGTTTTTTATAATCGCATTGCACTGAAACAATCGGTACCACAATTCCCTGCTTATGAAAGTCGAGGTAAGAAATGCCAAACTCTTTACCAAAAGCTTCGCGGCCATCTTCAAAGTACCTGATGTAATGACCGTGCCATACAATACCCAACGGGTCGGCTTCATTAAAACGAACGGGGACAACTGTTTTATAGCTAAGCACGATCCTGGGGTTTAATAAATATTTTCATCTGGCACGAGCAGAGTTCGTGCATATCTTGTTTTGTTTGGGCCTGAATAATAATCACTTCAAAAACTCTATTGATAACAGAGATAGAAGTTGTGAGCACAGCACCCACATCTGGAAACTGGTTTACTTTTAAATCGTTAATGGAAGCAATGAAACCCACGGGTGTAGCCACACCTTGTTGTTGCGCGAAATAGCCCGCCTGCGCTGCGGCTGTCTGTGCTATGTTTTCGATAAGCCCGGCTTCAGTAAGAAAATTGTTTTCAACAAAAAGTGTATTGCTTCGGATTTCAAATCGGGTGATAGCATGTTCGGTTGAGGCTTCCACCAATTCATCTACCATTACAATAGGTGCCCGCTGCGGAAGAAAGTTTTCGATATGGGGTTTGCCAACTAACACAAGCTATTTTTTCTCCCAAAAGTTATAATAATTAAACCATTGTTCGGGGTAGGTTTTCATTTTTACTTCCAGCTCGCCCACAAACAATTGCATAAGCCGCTGGGTGTACGCTTGCTTCGTTTCATCTTCCATCCTACTAATGGGTTTGGTCCCAAAAAAGTGATAATGTTTGTTGGTTTCTTTAAAAGCATAAACAATCGAAACCGGAACGTGAAAAGCTGCAGCCAAGGTAAACGGCCCATTGGGAAACAAGGCTTCTTCGCCCAAAAACTTAACAGGTGTAGTTTTGGTTATCTCCATAAAGCGATCGGCATGTATGCACACCATTTCATTTTTCTGAAGTGCTTCGCCAATAGCATACACGTGCGAAAAATCTTCATTTATCACAATCGCATTAAACTTACGGTTACCGGTAACCTGCTGCAGGTAATCTTTTATCTGTTGATGCTCGCCATCAAACATCACCACATTCATAGTGGTTTTTAATCGCTCCAGAAAATGCCCGGCTACTTCCCAGTTGCCTACGTGGGCGCTTAATAAAATTCCACCTTTTTTTTGTGATGCAATGGCGAGCAGGTTTTCTTCGCCATCAAAATGGTAGGTAAACTTGTTTTGAATGCCAGCCATAATCACAATCTTATCTAACAAGGTTTG
>Ga0075163_10000370_pt1 | contig 57689 bp, 45 predicted proteins | sample JI1023141ADNA_FD_71478 | JGI IMG/M metagenome (GOLD analysis project Ga0075163, IMG submission 71478) | Wastewater effluent complex algal communities from Wisconsin, to seasonally profile nutrient transformation and Carbon sequestration -... | ecosystem: Engineered > WWTP > Effluent > Algae... | reverse complement strand
AATTCTTTTGATTCTATTCGAGAAAAGAAAAATCCAATTTATTAAAATTCACGAGGACATTGTTAATGCACACTTTGACTCTATTCTACAAACCTGTGCGACTTGACAAAGTCGCATTAATTTATCAGATTGCGAGAAAGAACAAATCCACACCCCCGAGCTAATTCAACCTCATGGCTATGCCATTGTGTTTGATAAAGGAAATCTAAGTATTACACGTTACAGTGAGAATATCTTTGGGTTATTTAACGATTCTAATTTTCATTTTTTAGGTAAGAGGATAACAGAGTTATTTCCCGAAAAAATTGTAAAAGAAATTTTAAATAATTTTAATTCTAAAAAATTAAAAAGATTTAATTTTCTCAATGAAAGTATATCAAATGTATTCAAAGAAAAAGTAGATATACTTGTCTGTGACGCAAAAGATGAATTCATTGTTGAATTGATTCCAATTCTTAAATTAGAAGATAATCTTAATTCCTTTGACTTTCAATGGAATGAAATTGTTAGAAAAGTTGTAACAACAAGTCAGATAGGACAATTGTTTGAGGTTGCCGCACAGGAAATAAAAGATTTTTCCGGTTACGATCGGGTTATGATTTATAAATTTGATGAAGAGTATAACGGAGAAGTTATTGCTGAAGTAAAGGAATCCAATATGGAATCTTACTTAAATCTTCATTATCCAGCTAGCGATATCCCTGCTCAGGCAAGAGAATTATATAAAGTAAATATGATTCGCACAATTGTGGATATTCACTATAATCCGGTAAATATAATTTCTAAAGAAAATAAAGTCAATGATTTCTTAGATATGAGTTACAGCTATTTAAGAAGTGTTTCTCCCATTCATTTAGAGTATTTACACAATATGGGAGTGAAAGCAACTTTAACAATATCAATTATGGTCAATGGAAAGCTGTGGGGGCTAATCAGCTGTCACCACAGAACTGCATTTTCACCAAGCATTAAAAAATTAAACTATATAGAAGTTTTTGGGAATATTCTTGGCGGAATTATTCAAATGAGAGAAGAAAGTGAAATAGAGAGAAGAAATAGCGAACTCCTGGCACGACTGGATTTAGTTATGGAGATGATTCTACTACCTGAAAAAAGTGCAGATTTGATTAATCTAATACAAAAAAAAATTCACTTACTCTATTCTATTTTTTCCTCTGATGGATTCTTATTCTATTCAAATAATACATTCATTGCGCATAACTTTCCATTTTCAGAAAATGAAATGGGAATCTTAGTTGACCGTTTGGAGCCATTAGTAAAAGACAAATATTTTTATACAGATAATCTTTCATCGGTTATTAGTGATTTGCCGGAAGTAATTTTAGAATTGTGTGCGGGTCTTATGGTTTTGAAATTGGACACAAAGCCCAGTAGTCTTTGGATATGGAGACGAATAGAAAAAACGCAAACAATTTCCTGGGGTGGAAATCCAAACCAAAAAGCTATTTTAAATCAAAAAGGATTAATTTCTCCTAGAAAATCTTTTGAAAAATACAATCAAATAGTAACTAAAAAATCTATATCCTGGGACAAATCAGAAAAAGAATTTTATGTATACCTAATTCCAAGACTATTTCGCTTATATGAAACATTTGAATCAAATAAAGAAATAGAAAGTCATAAAAAACACATATTGCACATTGAAGAAGAAAGAGCAAAGCATTTTGAAGAATTAATTGAAATGCTAGTCGCAGTAATAGAAATGCGTGATAGTTATACAGGAAATCATACGAGAAGGGTTGCAAGTTATTCTCTTGAAATTGCTAAGGGGCTAAAGGTAAATAAAGAAGATTATAATCGGCTAGGAGAAGCCGCCATACTGCACGATATTGGAAAAATAATAATTCCAGATTCTATTTTACTAAAACCCGGAAAGCTTTCTTACAAGGAATATGAGCTTATAAAACAACATGTGATTGTGGGTCATCAAATTTTAGATAAAATCGATTATTATAAACCTATTGCGCATATCGTATTACATCATCATGAACGATTTGATGGAAGTGGATATCCTTATGGAAAAAAAGGAAATGAAATTCCTTTTTTATCTCATATTTTAGCCGTTGCTGATTCTTTTGATGCAATGACAACAAATAGAATTTACCAATCTAGAAAATCAGTGGAAGAAGCCATTTTTGAATTAAAAAAATACAGTGGTATTTGGTATCATCCTGAAGTTGTTTTAAGCGCTATATCAATGGCTGAGAAGTTGCAAACATCAATTTCAAACACTTCTCAAATGCCTTTTACTCAGATTGAAAAAGAGCGATTTGCTTATTTCTTTAAAGATCAATTAACCGGTGTGTATAACGCTACATATCTCTGGATGGTGGTAAACGATTTAATTTCAGCCATGCATTTTGATTTCTTTCTACTAATTGAACTCAAAGGTATGACCGAATATAATGCAAACTATGGCTGGAATAAGGGGAATGAAATTATTTTAGAACTTGCTGAAGAATTAAAGAGGCTGACTAAAGAAGAACATATATTTAGAGTATTTGGCGATGATTATATAATCTGCTTTGATTCTAATGAAAAAAAGGAAGCATTCTTTAAGAACTGGAATTCAAGACAAATTCAATCTGTGAATTGCTTTTGTAAATCAATAGAAAAAAATATGTTCATAGAAACACTTTAGAAAAATTAAATCATATTATTTCTTGCCATTCTAATACGTTCTTGATTAAGTTTGAATTGGAGTGTTTTATAATTTAATATGAATTTGGATCCTAAAACTGTAATAATTTTTAATTCTATAGGTTCCTTATTCATTAGTCTCGGGTTTTATATAATTTCAAGAGGTCATCTCGGTAAGATTTGGGAAATCAGACAGTGGGCATTTTCTTCGCTAATACAGGCAATCGGTTGGATATTAGTCGGTGTTTTAAGAGGAAAAATTCCAGAAATTATTTCAGTCATTGTAGGGAATGGTTTTATTATCTTTTCACAGGCAATTACTTTTAATATACTCTGCCGGTTTGAAACGATTAAGGTAAATCGGTATTATTCTTACGTAATTACAATTTTTACTATATTCATTTTAGGGTATTATTATTTAATTTTTCCAGATACTCCCAAAAGAATAATATTTTTATCTATTGGCATTTCTATAATTCAAATTGCATCAAGCGTGATTTTAATAATATCAAAGAATCGTTCAGGAATTTACTATTTTTTAAGTTCAATTTACGCTGTTTGCGGAATAACACTGAGTATTCGCGCATTTGCTTACAGTTTTTATTATAATCCCAATAGTTCACTATTCGAACAGAATTTTCTACAGGATATTAACTTTCTAGTTTTCTTTTTGACTGTAATGCTACTTCCACTTGGATTTTTACTTCTATGCATAGATCAATTTATTAAGAAAAAAGAAATAGCAGATGAAAAAATAAAGATGCTCAACATGGGAATCGAGCAAAGCCCTGTATCAATAGTCATCACCGATAAAAATGGAATCATTGAATATGTAAATCCAAGCTTTGCGGATATTACCGGTTATGCGCCTGAGGAAGTTATCGGCCAAAATCCAAGAATATTAAAAACCGGTTATACTTCCTCTTCAGAGTATCAAAAAATATGGAGCGAAATTACTACTGGAAAAAAATGGAAAGGTATTTTTCAGAATAAAAAGAAAAATGGAGAGCTTTACTGGGAGTCTGCAAATATATCTCCAATCATAAATGAGTATGGAGATATAACTCATTATATTGGAATTAAAGAAAATATAACCTCCCAATTAACCTATGAAAAAAAAATAAGAGAAAGTGAAGAGAAATATCGTTTAATCTTACAAACATCGAGAGATCTAATTCATATTTTAGATATTAATGGAAATTTAATTGAGTATAACGATGCTTTCCTTAAACATCTTGGCTACTCACAGGAAGAAGCTAAGAATCTGAATGTTTCAAATTGGGACGTGCAATGGACTCCAATAGAGTTAATAGATCTTATCCGCAAATTAATAGACAATCCTATGGTGTTTGAAACTATTCACAAAAAAAAAGATGGATCTTTTGTAAATGTAGAGATTAGCACAACTGGAATATTTTTTAAAGATAATTACTTTTTATATGCGGCTGCGCGTGATATAACAAATCGAAAAAAGAACGAGAATGCCTTAAAAGAAAGTCAAGAAAAACTAAAAGAGTCAAATGCCACAAAGGATAAATTCTTCTCTATAATTGCCCATGATCTACGGGGACCCATTGGAAATATTGGAATGATTTTAGAGATGATAACAGATAAGGATCAGATTCATACCCAGGAAGAAAGAGAAAACTTCTTACGAATGTTAAAATCCTCAGCTAAAAATATTCTCCTACTATTAGCAAATTTATTGGAATGGTCACAAGCACAAAAAGGAGACATTGAATTTTCTCCCAATTGTTATAGATTAAATGAGTTGGTATGTCAAAATATAGAGCTGCTTTTACCAACTGCGAATAACAAGCATATATCTCTAGAAAATAAAATACCGGGAGAATTAATTTGTTATTATGATTTAGAAATGATGAATACTGTAATTCGAAACCTAATTAGCAATGCGATTAAATATACAAAAACCAACGGGTCTGTTTCAATTTCTGCCAAAGAGGAAAGTGACTTTATTGAAATCAAAGTTTCTGACAGTGGAATTGGAATGAAAAAAGAAATTTCGGAAAGTCTTTTCAAAAATGATTTGAAACAACCAAGCATTCAAGGAACTTCCGGAGAAAAAGGCTCACGTCTTGGATTGATTCTTTGTAAGGAATTTATAGATAAGCACAATGGTTATATCGCTGTTCACAGTGACATCGGTAAAGGTAGTGAGTTTAAAATAATGTTACCCAAAAAATAAAATGGAAAATTATCCTATAGAGTTTATATTATTTAATATTTTAATTTCAATTTTTATAGGACTGGGATTTTATTTTTTCTTCCGTAAACAAATTATAAATTCAAATAAAATTAATAAGCTGAATATGGGAATGGAACAAAGTTTAAATTCAGTAATCATTACAAATTTTAAAGGCGATATTGAATATGTAAATCCTAGCTTTACTGAGATTACTGGCTATTTACCGGAAGAAGTTATTGGAAAGAATCCAAGATTATTTAAATCAGGATACACAACGCAGGATGAGTATAGAGAAATATGGAAAATTATAAGTTCGGGAGGAAAGTGGAAAGGTATTTTTCAAAATAAAAAAAAGAATGGAGAATTATACTGGGAATCAACTACTATATCTCCTTTAAAAAATAAATCAGGAGAAATCACACATTTTATTTCGATCAAAGAAAATATCACAGCACAAATTTTAGCAGAGAGAAGACTTGCAGAGAGCGAAGAAAAACATCGACTCCTCATGCAAACATCGACAGATTTAATTCATATAACAGATATGAATGGTAATCTTTTAGATTTTAATTTAGCATTTTTAAATCATCTTGGATATTCTTCGGAAGAAGCTAAAAGTCTAAAAGTCGGGGATTGGGATGTAAAGTGGACTGATACTCAGTTAAAAGATATAATTCAAACCTTGATTAAAAAACCAATGCTTTTTGAAACGGTGCATAGACGAAAAGATGGAACCATCCGTTATATAGAGATTAACGCAACTGGTTTAGAAATTCGTGGAGAATACTTTCTATATGCCTCTGGTAGAGATATTACACAAAGAAAACAAAGTGAATTTGCACTTAAAGAAAGTGAAGAAAAATTTAAAAGTTTTTTTAAAATGAATAAAGCGACCTTCCTTTTAATAGATCCATTGAATGGAAGCATTATAGATGCTAACATGGCGGCAGAAAACTACTATGGGTATTCTTTTTTAGAATTAACCAGTATGAATATAACGGGGATAAATACTCTTAGTCTCGAAGAAATTAGTTTAGAAATGCAAAATGCGACAAAGTTTAAAAGAAATTATTTTAATTTTAAACATAAATTAAAATCAGGTGAAATACGCGATGTGGAAGTATATGCTACTCCAATTACTGTAAATAATAGAAATATTCTTTTTAGTATCGTTCATGATGTTACGGAAAGAAAAAAAGCAGAAAGGCTTCTAAAGGAAAGTGAAACTAGGTTAAAGCTTGCTCTCGAAGGAGCAAAAGAGGGAACATGGGATTGGAATATTGAAAATGGTTATGTAATCTTTGATTCCTATTGGGCTGAAATGTTAGGTTATGAGCTAACAGAGATTAGTCCCGAAGTTAGTTCCTGGGAAAAATTATTACATCCAGATGATAGGGAAATTGTATTTGAAGTTTTAAGAAGACATTTACAGGGTGAAACTGAAACTTATCAAGTAGAGCATCGTATGAAAACAAAGTCAGGAAATTGGAAATGGATTCTCGGGCATGGAAAAGTAATTGAACGAAATGAAAGAGGGGAACCGATACGCGCTATTGGAACTCATGTTGATATTGATATATATAAAATTGCACACGAAGAATTAAGATTAGTTTCTGAGGAATTAAAAAATTCAAATGTTACAAAGGATAAATTCTTTTCTATTATTTCTCATGATTTACGTGGACCTATTGGAAATATTAATTCTCTTTTAGAATTTATTACTGATACTAAAAATGAAATTCCAAAGGAAGAATTTAATCAGTTACTTTCAATTATAAAAGCATCAGCTAAAAATATATACATACTTCTTGAAAATTTACTTGTCTGGTCGAGATCACAAAGGGGGCTAATTAAGTTTAACCCGTTTAAATACAATTTACACGATCTTATAAAATCAAATATAAATCTCTTTTCAATATCAGCAAAGAATAAAAATATATCACTCATAAATCGAGTAGAGAAAGAGGTGTTTGCCTATTTCGATTTTGAAATGATAGATACAGTAATTCGAAATCTACTGAGTAATTCAATTAAATATACTAATGAGAAAGGAGAGATTTCCATCTCAGTTAGAGAATCGAGTGAAGCCATTGAAATTATTATAAAGGACAATGGAATTGGAATGAGTAATGAAATTAAAAATAGCCTCTTTAAAGTTGATGTTAAACAGCCGAGTGTTCAGGGAACAAATGGAGAAAAAGGTTCAAGGCTTGGTTTAATTTTATGCAAAGAATTTATCGATAAACACAAAGGTGAAATTTCATTGATTAGTGAGCCGAATATTGGAACAGAATTTACAATTAAGCTTCCAGCGGTAAAGTAAAACTAATCTCTGTAATATTTCCATCTGATTTTACAAAGAATCTACCATTATTTTTTTCAACCAATTCTTTGCTCAGTGCCAGCCCAAGACCGGATCCTTTTTCGGTATCATCTAAGTTTCTATCTAAATGATATTCAAAGTTAAAAATCTTTTTTTGTATGCTTTCTGTGAAGAACATTCCTTTGTTGATTATTGAAATTGTAAGCTTAGAATTTTCATTATTTGTTTGAATTTTTATAAATTCATGATAATTTGTAAATTTAATCGCATTTGAAAAAAGATTTTCAAGAATAATTCGAAAAGCATATTCATCCACTACCGCAAAAACATCATTATGCGCAAAATCATTTTCTAAATTAATTTTTTTAGTTTCAATTGTATCTTTGTTTTCTTTTACAATCTCATTCATTATTTTTGATACATTAATTTTTTCTGCATGAAGATTAATTAGATTAGTCTCTAGCCTTGACCAATAAATTAAATTGCGTAGATAGGATTTTGTTTGTGTATTAAATTTATTTAGGTTAACAAGTGCATCCTTAGCACCTTTCCAATCATTTACATTGATGAAATCCTGTAATGAAGTTATGCGCGAATAGATTTCATCTAAGTCCTCTTTCATATCTTTTGCAATGATAGAAAAAAAAGTATTCTTTTTATTATTTAATTCTTTTAGCTGTTTATGTAATATACTATTTTCTAGATGAACTTTAACTCTTGTTACAACTTCTGGATTTTGAAATGGTTTGGAAATAAAATCAATTGCGCCTAATCGCAATCCTTCAACCTTTGTGTCGATATCCTGATGGGCGCTAATGAAGATGGCTGGAATTTCTTTTAATTCTGGCTTTGATTTTATAATAGTAAGAAGCTCTAACCCGCTCATTTCCGGCATATCAATGTCTAGCAAAATTAAATCAGGAGTTTGATCTTCAAGTAGAAGCAGAGCTTTTTTTCCGCTTGATGCTGAGATTACATTGTATTTCTCCATTTTGAGAATAAGTGACAACATTTTCTCACTCATTTCCTCATCATCAACTACACAAATTGTATATGCCATTTGCTTCTCCAGTTTTTTCCGTGAAAATTCTAGGGCAATCCTTTTGGATTATGCTATCATGTCAATGGATTATTCCCATGCTATTTCACAAGCGTTTCAGGTTTAAATTCTAAAATAGATTTAATTGAATATTCACTTAATTTATATACAAGAGGTTCGTTATTTTTTCTTACATAAAATGCATTATTTTTTTTGTCAAATCCAGCAGAAAGCAAAGTGTAGCTTTTTGGAATACTATCTTTCGTTTTATAATCAACTCTTAGTTCAAAAGGATTAGCATCGATTCCATTCAATGTTGATTCATCTAAAACAATATCATCAGCATTTACAGAAGATAATTTTGAAAGAGTAGTGGCTAAATCTTCATTTGCGACTTCTCCTTTTTTTGGAGTCTCCAAATTCCATCCTTTCGTTTTTCTTAATTCATAATTATTGCCAGTTTTTTTGAGGGTAATGCCTATTATGTCCTCGCTTACTATTCCCTGCGGAGAAAGTTTTTTATTTAAGAAGTAAGTAAAGTCCGCTCTATTAGAAGCGGCTTTTAAATTTTCTTCCACTAGGTAAATATCATTTGAATCATTCCATTTTACATGAGAACTGTTTGCGTCATTTGCACTTACTGAGCCAACTAAAAAGTATCCGATCGAAGTAGAGTTATTAAATATTTCCACTTTGATTTCATCTTCATTAAATCCGTATTCATCAGACTTTTCTTTAGATGAGCTAACAAGCGTATACTTTCTGATATTTGTAAATGATTTTAATAAAGTATCAATTTTATCTTTATCCACGGGAAGAGTTTTGCCTTTAGCCAATAAAATCCAGTCATCCTTTTCCAGTTTCAATTCAAATTTAGAATCAGTGACTTTTGTCTTTTCTATAGTGATTTTATTGATACTTGTATTAGTATTGTAGAATGGGGATGCCTTATCATAGCTACTAATTCTTAACCCGAATGGATCTTTGACGACTAGTATAAGTAGAAGGAGAACAATATTAGCCGTAGTGAGTGTGAATGCAATATTATTCATGCAAAATTGAAATATTTTATTGTAAAATTCTGATATTGATTTCATAAAAAATTACCTTTTTCCAGAAGTTCTTTTTTTCAAGCGAAGGAATGCATAAATACTAATTCCTATAGGTAGAAGTAAAATATTTAAGAAACTATAAATAAATTTTTCGGTTTTGTTTACATCTTTAAGATTCTTTGTGTAAATTTGTTTACTTCTCAAAGAAAGCATATCTGTATCTCCACCTAATATATCTAAAAGATTTAATACAAAACTTAGGTTTGCCCTGAAAAGAGACAAATAATCATTAGTCGCAAGCATATCAGAAAGAATGTAGGGTGAACCAAATACAACGATTTGACTTTTCTTCCCTTCTTTTGTCTTTTCAAGAAAAGCTTCTGTAACTTCTTTCGGAATAGTCTCTTTTGTAAAATAAGATTTTAGATTACCTTCAATGTGTAGACCGAGCGGAAAATTTGTATTCTGCGCATTGATTGGCTGTCTTGCAACTTTATCCTCACTTACAATTACAAATTCAGCTCTTTTATCTGCCTTTTTTGTGCTTTCAATTAGAGTTGTAAACACAGCTTCCGGTTGTTTTTCTGATTTGATATCGAGCGAAGAAGTCCAAGGAAGTAATACTGCACTGGTATTTTTTGTGATTTGATTTTTAGGATGAATTGTTCCACTTTCTTTTCTAGGAATAAGCCAAAGTGGATAATGAAAAGCTTCCGCATTTGGATTTGTAAGTTGTTGAAATAATGATGTAACTGCATAAGAATCTTCTGGCTCTAATATCATATCTGTCTTAACTTCAAATCCATAGTGAGAAAGAAAAGAATTTATAGCATTCACTTGCGGTGCAGGTTGGGCTAATCCTTCGTTACCTCCACCCATCATGGAAGCCATTTGATTCTGCTGTCCTATTTGAAAATTAAAAGTTTTCGCGAATATTACTAGATTTCCGCCCCGCATAAGAAATTGGTCTATATAGAATTTGCCTTTATCCGTTAGATCAGGAGAACCAACCCATAATAAAGTTTTAATTTCTTCGGGAACACTTTCCTGGTTTATATTTATTTCTTGCATTTCTCCATTTTCGGGAGCAAAAGCACGATGAACAAAAAGACCAAATGTGTCTTTGCCCATTCCCTGAGTCTGTTCTGGAGCAAGAAATGCTCCCGTTGATTTTAAAATTGCAACGGTAGAGTTATTATTCTTTTTAAGCATTTTCTTTAAAGAGGATAATACCTGGTATTCGATTGCCTCTGCAAAATATGCGTTAGGTATTACAGTAGACTTAGAACCAACGGTAAGCTTGATTCCAAAATATGCCTGTTTGATTTCAACCGAGCCTCTTTCCTGCTGGTTTAATTGTGCGGGTTTAATTCCTGCTTCTGTAGCCTTTTTCTTATCAGATTCATTTGCATCCGGGTCATGAAATCTGAGCTCTACTTTTTTGCGATTTACATTTGCGATTTCTTTGATTAGCTCCTTGGTGAGGTTAAGTCTTGCTTTGTGCTCGCCAGGAACGTCAGTAGAATAAAAAGCATCTATATAAAGTTTTTCGGGAAGACTATTTAAAACTTTTTCAGTGCTATCCGTTAAGTTAAATCGATTTTCTCTAGATAAATCTTTTCTGCAATAAAAGTCGCTCATTAGATAGTTGAATAAAAAGAAACTTAAGAAAGTGCTTATAGAAATAAATTTATAATTCTTATTGAGTTTAGAAAAATATTGAATCATTTTTTACCTCGAATTACAAAAACATTTAACAATAAAATAATTTTAATAAATGTAATAAAATACAAAACATCACGGGGATCAAAGACTCCCATTCGAAAGGATTCAAAATGTTGGGAAAGTGACAAAAAGGCAATGAAGCCACCTAGAAAATTTCCAAAGAATTTTAAGATCGGTTGGTATCCCATGATGAACATCAAAAAACAGGCAAGTAATGTTAAAATAAACGCTGAAATTTGATCTCTAGTGAGAGCAGAAATAATGAGCCCAATACTAATGTATGCTCCTCCCAGGAGGATAGTGCCTATATACCCCATGAAGACAAGACCAAAATCTAGGTCTCCGAGGATACGCACTGTTAGGGGAGCAAGTAAAGTGCAAAGTATAGTAACAGTTAAAAACATCCAGGCGGATAAAAATTTTCCAATTACAATTTCATAATCTCGAATTGGTAAAGTCATTAGCACTTCTAGTGTTCCTGATTTTTCTTCCTCTGACCAAATACGCATAGTAATCGCGGGAATAAAAATAATATAGAGAATCGGAATCCAAGAAAAGAATTGCTCAAGGCTTGCGATTTTTAAATCCCAGAATGAATTTCCTCCCAGGCCATAAAAAAATAAAAAGGAAATCAAAAGTAAAAAAAAGGCACTGAATATATAGCCGATTGGAGTATTGAAATAAGTAGAAGATTCTTTGCGAAATATAGTTTTAATATTATTCATTTTTATTTCCTTGTTAGCTCCTCAAAGATTGATTCTAATGAACGTTTAAAAACTTTTAATTCTCTAACCAATAAGTTTGATTTTGCTAGAGTCGAAAAAACTGACTCGGGTTTTAATTCAGTCATTTGAACTAAGTATCCTTTGAACTCCCCATCATTTACTTCTGGAAATTCTTCTACTGATAAAAATGGTGCAGAAGAAAAGAGAGGTTTCACTTGATTTAACTCAGCCTTAACCTGTATTGAAACAGAATGCCCGGAATGTAGATTCTTGACAGATGAATTAGCTACAATGCTTCCCTGGTTAATAATGATTACCTCATCACAAATATCTTCTACTTCTTGTAGAATATGCGTTGAAAGAATTAATGTTTTTTCTTTTCCCAATCCCTTTATCAAGGTTCGAATATGAGAAATCTGATTTGGATCGAGACCTGAAGTTGGTTCATCTAAAATAATAATATCGGGATCGTGAATTAATGTTCCGGCTAACGCAACTCTTTGCTTGAACCCTTTGGAAAGAAAGCCAATAGGTGTATCGATATGAGACGATAGTTCACATACCGATACCATTTTTTCTATGCGTGCAGGTTTATCGGCAGTAGCCACATTTCTAATATCAGCCATATAGTTTAAGTATTCACTGATTAACATTTCAGGGTAGAGGGGAGCTGATTCAGGCAGATACCCAAGTTTTTTTTGGACAGGAATTGGATCTTCTAAAAAGGAATGATTACCATAATAAATGGAGCCTGAAGTTGGCTCTAAGTAACCTGTCAGTAAGCGCATAGTCGTTGTTTTGCCCGCACCGTTAGGACCGAGTAGACCTGTGATTACACCTGGTTTCACTGAGAATGAGATGTTATTCACGGCTACCTTGTTTTGAAATTTTCTAGTTAAATTTTCTACACGTAACATTCTGATACACCTTGATTAGAACAAATTTGTAGAAATACCTGTAGTGTCGATAAATTTTTTTCTTATTGATCTTTTGCTATTATTGATCTATTAAAATCAAGTCCTCCACAATTGCCTTTCCATCTTTTGTCACAGATATTTTTATTTTAGATTTTCCTTTCCGAACAATTTTATCTATGGAGGATGCTTTCTCTTCCGGAATAAAATATTCTTCTATACCTGCTTCAAATCTACCAAAACTACATTTCCCTTTTAAGTAAGCGTCACAGTTTTTTATCAAATCCTTTTCGCAATATGGGATGAAATAGTGATTAGCTCCTTCTTCTTTTTTTAAACAAATACAACTTGTAGCATTTCTTTCAAGACTAGTATTTTCACAAACTCCATTTCCATAATCTACTCTGTATGTAACATAGTGACCCGATATGGGATTAACAGGATCATAACCGCTAATAGGAAGTATAAAACGAATTCCTGATTGCAAAGAATAAGCTTTGAATAGAGTTAAAAACACAAGCGCGACAATGGGAAACAATAGAGAAACAATAAGAAATTTATTTCTAATCATATAAGTTCTCCGATAAACTGAGTAATTTTTTCTCTCTTCTTAATATAAAAAATACAAATGGCAATTATCAAAATTCCAGAAAAAATAAGACCAAAACCTGTAAAAACTAGACTTGTGAATAATTGAAAGTATGCGATTAAAAACCGAATTCCAATTGAAACGATTGTAAATTCAAACAATCTTTTTCTATCCAATAAATGAAAAATAAATCCAGCAATGAACCAGATTAAAACAAAAAGAATTGCATCGAATGCCTCTGAGCTAAAATCAAATAAATGGGAGCAATATTGAATTGTGTAGAGTAGATAACCTATTAAAAGGAGAAGAGATAGTTTTTTATTTTTTAAGTAAGATAGATAAATAGTAACTGCACCAAAAAATAGACTAATTAAGATTAAACCCTGCACTTCATTTTCGATATGGAAGATATTTTTATTCTTTATAATTCCTAAAAAGGAAAAGAATACTGTCCCTGTAAGAAATCCAAAAATTGACCAAAAAAGAGAGGTAGAGCCAAAGATTCTTAGACTTTCCATTTTAGAATTTTGAAGTGGAAATGAAATGGTTAATAGAAAAGAGGGTAACACGGAGTAAACCCATACAAGAAGGATTTCTTCATCATTGAAAAATTTAATTGATTCGAGTAGATAAGAGGTAACTGAAAATAAACCCGCTATAAGCCAAATATGCGAAGTAATTTTACTAGTCGCAAATAATACTATTGGTAAAGTAATCGCACACCAGAAAAATGCTGCCTGATAAAATTTACCGCCACTATTGTATATTTGAGAAATCAAACCAATCGATGCTAAAATTAAAATAAAATAACTGACTAGTAGAGTTTCGAAGATCCAATTTTTATTTGTATCTTTAATTTTAAAAATAGAGTAGGCTAAGCCACCGAGAATTAGAAAATCAAGTAAAAGTTTTACTCCATCTCCTAAATCTTCCCAATTGGAAGCGATAAGAGATATAATTCCAATACAAATAACAATTGCTCCGAGCGATATAATAGTGTAAGCTGCTAAATTTTTAGGTGCATTCGCTTCTTCAAATTGTCTTATGGAATTAAACTGTTCATCAGAAATAAGTCCAGCTTCTTTCCAGATAGTAATTTTTTTTAGAATTTTTTTCATTCCTCTTATATTATTTGTTCTATTTAAGTGACAACCTATTTTTCTATACTATAATAAAAACTATTTCCCATCACATCCGATTTTACATACTAATACTTTGGGAAGTGCATAAATCCAGGTTTCGCCTCTTAAGTATGCATCGACTGGAATCGTTGGCTCACCATTTGCATTTAAATAGCAATCGGAAAGCATTCCACATAGTGGAGTTTCTTCTTTATCTGGAAGCAAGCCAGGAAATGAAATTGTAAAAAGATAGGTGGGGATAATATCAAATCCATCGGAAACATAATCAGTATATGTTTCTGTTTTTGTTTCAGTTCTATATTTCACCTGTGATCCGTAATTAGATACAGTTAGAGTAATGGTCCTTGTTTTTTGCACAGGCTTTGTTCTGTAAACTTTTTTATCTTTTAAATAAATACTTTTTCTATTAAAATAAATTTTTATCTCGTTGCCTTTGATTATTGGGTAACCCAGACTAATGAGAAATGGTTTTATTAAATTCCAATCTTCTTCCGCTTCTGAATCCTGAAGGGATATTTGAACTGGATTATGAATATTAGCCTCTGCAGCAAATTTCTTACGTAATGACCTTCTTATATTAAATAAAAAGCGAAGCTCTTTTTTATAGAAGGGTTTATATGATATCCATTGGTTTAAAATTAATTCAAAATTATCGTCATCAATATTAACTGGAATTTGCGTTAAGATAAACATTGATAATTCTAGCTCTATTGGATTGGTATTCGAAATATTTTTGATAATTGAATTATACAATATTTTCATATATGAATCATTTAAAATTCCGATACGAAAATATTCATCTTGGTCTACATTTATATATTTTTTCCTTAGTGCTTCTGGAAATTCATTTAGTCCAAGCAAATCTGGATTTGATTCAGCTAATGCTAACGAAAATAAAATCCAAATTCCTCCAGGTCTTGAAAAAATATCTTCATTGGAATAATTTAATTCTCTAAAAGAGATATAGCAGGTTAATCCCTGTTTTGCGTAAGTATCTAATCCAAACCCTTTTCCCAAATCATTCCAATTTGTATTTGGTTTTAGTCCGAAAGAAATTTGATCCAATAATTCAATATCTCTTCTTAATTTATTTCCTGATTCTTCGATAAAAAAATCCTGATAGAATCCCCTTTGAACCCACGGATTTTCCAATTCCTTTTGAAAGGAGGATTGCATGTAATAATGCTTTTTGATCCAGTAACGAACATCTGGATGAAAAAAGGAAATTACAATAGAAAAGTATAAAAGACAGGAAACAAAAGATGGAAGAAATAAGAGTATAAAACTTTTAAATACTTTTTCTTTGAATAAAATCCAAATGGTTGAGCTTGAAAGTAGAAACGTTATTACAACAATACTATTGTCTATCCAGAGCCAATCTGAGCTTAATGCAAATAAATCTGTCCAGGTTAAATACAAAGTTAGAATAGGTGGCAAAAGAAAGATAAATCCAAATAGAGATGCTATGATAACATTATCTTTACTGATATTATCTTTTATTCTATTTTCGTTTTGATTTTTTGTTTCCATGGAATCGAAAAAAGGATCCGGATTATATTTTCTTTCAATATAATCTAATCTATCCTTTAATCGAGTAGTATTATTTCCATAAAGTTTAGAAGCTAGAAGTAAATAAGTATTATGTTCTCCTCCAGCAGTAACTAAATTCTTTGCAATTTCTAATACAGTTTGTCCTTCCCGATTTGCCATATCAGGATTAGCACCATTTTCTATTAATACTTTTACAGTTTCCAATCCTTCGGGGGATAATGAATACCCGATTGCAATGATTTCTCCTACATCCGCAGCATAGAATAAAGCTGTATTTCCTTTTTCATCTTGTTGATTTGGATTTAATCCTTCTACAGTAATTAATTTCTTAACTAATAGATAATTATGATTTTTTGCAGCAGTAAATAAATCATCGTACTTTGAATTAGAAGTCATTGCTCTTACAAATTGATCCAATTAAATTCTATAGATTGAAACAATTTAATCTCCTTTAAAAATTTAAATAGTTAGTCAGTGGTAAAAAATTTTCTATAATCTGATATATACTGAATAGAGCCTATCAAAACAACTAAGATCAGTATAATTCCTGAAGTTTCAGGATATTGAGTTAAAAAGAATTGAGAATAATAAACATTTAATAACGGTAAGCTAAGATAGTGAATTACGCAAATAGCAACTAAGGCTACACCCCATTTGCCCCATATATTAGGTTTACCTTGAATTCCCTTTTTGAAATACAAATACAAACCAAACCATACACCAATTACTTCTCTTAAAATATAAAGACAGAGTATCCAGATTGGGAAATTAAAATATGCAGTTATAGTAGATAGCCCTCCGATAGTAACTATTTTATCTGAAACAGGATCTAAATATCGACCTAGAATCGTCTCTTCTTTTAAAAGGCGAGCGACTAGACCATCTAAAAAATCGCTCAGGACAACGTAACAACAAATACATATTAGAATATAGTAATATTCTATTGAATTATTAGCCTTATGATACAGGTAAGCATATTGAACAAAAAAAGGTAAAAAAAGCGCTCTAGATAAAGTTATAAAATTTGATATTGTAAAAATTTTATCCTTTAATAATTCATTTTCCATCTTTCATTATTTTACTTTCAATATAGAGTGACATATGTCCTTTGTATTTATTTTGCAACTCTGGATTCTTCCAATCGTTACCTGTAAATTTTTTGCGACAGGTTTCTTTGTTGCAATGAAGGTCAACCGAATAATCAGGATTTGTCTCAGTCATCGCATAATCAAAAGTAAGCTCTTCATTGGCGTTTATATCTCTTAGAGCGACAAATACAATTTGTCCGCGAACTCCACAATTCGGCTCACAACAATGATTCATTCTCCAATCATCACTTGGGTCTTCTGGATTTAATGGACAAATTAAAAAACCATTTTCTATAAAGTAGCTATAATCACCAAAACCCCGTTCTTCAACAATCTCTTTGTGTTGTTGTTCAGTAAGTATCAAACCACCTGATATACTTACAATTTCGCCTTTCTTAATAAATTCTCTGGCTACTAACCCGTAACCTTTGGAACCTAAATGTTTTTTTTCTACCTTGGGACTTACGTAACTTTCTGATTTAACAGAGTTTAAAATTTCTTTTGAATATTCCAATTATTTACCTCTAAAAAGTAAAAGACTATTTCCGATTCGAATTTCATCAAAGTCACAAAGAGCTTTCGGTCGGAGAAGTTTCTTTCCATTTAAAAAAACACCTGTATTCGAAACAGTATCGAATATAATAAAAACATTTTTTACTTTTTTAATTTTTGCATGCATCGGGCTAAGAGAAGAATCCCAGAGAACTAAATCGTTTGAGGCAGTGCTACCAATTGTAATTTCAGGTTTATTTATAGTAAACTGTCTTCCGGGATTTGGTCCTTCTTTTAATATTAGAATTCCTCTTTCATAGGTTTCTGCCTTTTCTAACACGTCAGGCGACACATCATAGGAGTCACTTTGTTGCAAGACACTCTGTTTAGAAATTGCTGGAGAAGTTGATTCATCAGCGGAATAGGAATATAAATCTTCGCTATCATCTGAATATTCTGGTTCTTCCTCTTCTTCATAGCTGGAATATTTTTTGAAAGTTGGACTACTTGTTGTTTCAGTAGAAATATTTTCATGGTAATAAAGATCATTTTTTAATAGCTCTTCTTCCCTGAGTCGAAGTTCTTCGGCGTAGGCAAGAGCTCTATTTCGTTTGTTTACTGCATAGAGAAGTAAAATACATACCAGTAATATTACAAACATAAAGGAGTAAAAGAATTCGATATTCGCAAATTTTGCCTTCATGAAAGTAACTAGAGTTAAATCGTAATTAGCTTTAAAATCATTTTCTCCAACTTTGAGACTGATTTGAACTGAACTAGATCTTAAAGGTTTTGAGTTTTCGGCAAAGGGAGATTTGTATTCTATTATAGGAGGCATTTTACGAAATGAATAGAGTTGCGATTGCATAGTTGCGATGGAAGTATTTTTTTCAATCGGGTAAAATTCTCCTTCACTATATTCAGCAAGGTTTAAATATTTTTTTTCTGTTAGAGCTAGAATATGGATCGGAAATTTTAAGGCTTTAGATTTTTTTATAACATTAGCGATTGGGTCATCTACTTCAGCTTCTTTGTCTGTGCTTATTACAAAAAGTAAATTTGGAAATTCATCTTCTCTAATCTGAGAATATAAAAAGTTGAGAGCATAATTTGTTCTATTCCCTGCACCCTGTGAAATAGCTTCTACTTTTTCTAAAGCTTCTGCTTTTTCTAAATTTAGATTTAAATAATATGTATCTCTTCCATATACATGAAGTCCTACTCGATCTTCTTTGCTGAGGCTTTGAATAAAAGATGATGCTAATTGTTTAGAATATTGTAATCGATCCATTTCATTAGAAGCCTGAATGGAGAGTATCAAGCGAATCGGTCTCAATTGATTTGATTTTAGAATATTGATTGTATGAACTTGTCTGGTAAAGCCTTCCTTCGTTTCTGTTAGGTGAATACTTTCGCCTTGCAGTGGCTTTGCTTTATTTTCATTCATATAAATATGCACCATAGGATATTTATTTGCATCTACTTTTTCTAACTGGACTTTTGAATCTGCAAAAAGTTTTACAGAAAGTAGCAAGACAATAAGAACTAGGCTCTTAAACTTCAAAATTTACCTCTTTTTAATCCATTCACTATGATTTTAAAACCAATTTCTGTGAATATTCAGATTGTAATTTATTCATATTTTTATTTAGTAAAGTGATTTTTTCTATTAGTTCGCCTGACTTTAATACAGTTACATCATCAGCTAATTCACGAACAATTCTCATGTCATGTGTTATTAGAACAAGCCCAATTCCACTATTTTTTATAAGCTTATAAAGTAGCTTTAAAGTCAATGTTTCATTGATAGAATCTAATGCTGTCGTTGGCTCATCGGCGATTACGATTTCCGGTTTTACAGCAATTGCCATTGCGACTAAAATTCTTTGCTTCTCGCCACCGGATAAGTTTTTGGGAAGAGAAGTATAACTTTTCTCTGAATCTCTTATTTGCACTTCTTTTAGTATTTCTAAAATGGAGTTCTTATTAGCGAGAGTCGGCGATTTTATTCGAAAATAATCTCTCATTTGTTCACCGACGGAAATATAAGGATGAAATGATTTTCCTGGATTTTGGGGAATCATTGTAATTTTTTTCCCACGAAGAGACTCCCATTCGTTTTCGGTGTAGTCCGAATAGGATTTACCTAAGATTTCATAAGAATCAAAATTTATTTTAAGGTCAACATGCGTTAGATGAAATATCGAATTGGCAAAGGATGTTTTACCGCTTCCCGATTCTCCTATGATAGCGTGAATTGAATCTTTTCTAAGTATAAAATTAAAATCATGTAATATATTTCGATTTGATTTATCAGAAATATTTAGATTTTTAACCTCTAATAAATTCATTCTTCACTTTCCATTTTCTTTTTTATTTTTAGAATGCTTTTTTTAAATTCATCCATTGCAATATCAAAATTCATCAAGTTAATATTTTTTGAATTTGGATTCATATCTTCCGAGTTTACTCCTTGATTCAAATAAAAGAGTTCATCAGAAACTATTTCTTTTTGCTTTCTAGTGGCTACTTCTAAGTATGCGTTCTTGAAACTATCTCCGAGGCTAATCATTAGAACAGCAATATGGTTCACACTCATGTGAAGAAATAACATTTCCTTCCAGTATCTATTCCAGAGAATTATTTCTTTCCAATTAAATTTATTTTTTTCATCCAAAATTTCCAATGCTTTATCGTTTAGATTTAAATTTTTAAATCTATCTAATATTGCCTTTAAACTTGAATACTCGTTTTGAATTACCCTGTTTAATTCAGGCTCTGTAACTTGTATCAAGCCTGTTATTTTTCCATCCGCATTAATTTGTAAATGGTTTGATGTGCTTACAATGATAGAATAGGACCTACCGTTTTTTTCAGAACCTTCTAACCTGTAAAGTCCATGTCCGTTTTTAGTCAATGAATACATATTCTTTCTGACTACTAAGCCGGAATTTACTTTGAGTGTTATTAGAAAATCAGTTAGTTTGATTTTTAAATCTTCTAATTCTCTCTCCATTCCTTTCGGTCTCTTTGGCGGACGTCGCGGTTTATCAATATTTTCCTCAATGTCTCTTTTAGGAAAAAATTTTTTAAAAATGTTTTTAAGTTTCATTGCCATAGTCCGGTCTGAGATTAGATGGTCTGCCTAGAGTTTCATTTTTCATTTCATACATTTTTGCTGTTTTTAAAAAGGTAGAGTAGGCAGAAGAGATTGCAATGGCAAATCCTGGATAGCCGTCAAGAAAGCCTAATTTAAAAACATAAATTTCTAAAAATTTTGAAAAAGGTTTTATTATAGACCTGAAAATAGAAAAAGACTGTCCTTTTTTAAATCTTGTAAATGCTACTATTGAAGAAAATTTATTTATAGTGTCTACCTGATGAGAAAGGTCTTTAAAGCTATAATGGATTATATCCCCTTTTAACTTTTCACCCTTTCCGTCAATTTCAATAAAATCATGCGGGTTTTCTCCAACCCATTTCGCAAATCCTTTTTTGAAAAATCTATATCGATAGAGTGGATACCAACCGGAATGATAGATAAATCTTCCCATATGAAACGTTAACCGGGAGACTTTAAAACCATTTACAGTATTAGGGTTTCTTAATATACTTTCTATGCTATTCATCAATTCGGGCGTAGCTCTTTCATCTGCATCAAGCGATAGAATCCATGAACCATTACATAAAGCAATTGCATCATTCTTTTGTTCAATATGACCTTTGAATTTTTGAGAGAACACTTTCACCTTGGAAAAAGACTTTGCAATCTCGATTGTCCTATCTGTGCTCATTGAATCTAAAACTATAATTTCATCAGCCCATTTATCAACTGATTCAATACAGTCTTTAATATTGGCCTCTTCATTAAAGGTTATGATTGCCACAGAAAAGTTTATTTTTTTGTTTTCATTCTTATCCAAAGAAAAAATACCTGTATAGTATTATATGAACTCAGATAAATTGTCGGTCATTTTTTTAAACCTCTTCATTATAAGTTTTCCGCTATCTGTTACAGCGAGCCAATCCTTTGCTGTTTTATCTGTTTTTTTCTTTCTGGTGAGCTCCTATACCAATAAGAACCTACTTATAACCCTTAGGAACCGTGCATTTGTGGCAGCTATAGGCATTTATGTAGCCCTATTGCCTGCCCTGTTGGGAAATAGCAAGCTTTACACCTCATCTCTGGGTTCTATTTTAATAAAATCTGAAATTTCTGATTTTTGGATGAGTTTTGCAGTTCTTCCAGCATTCTATCATATTAGAAATTCTGAATATAGGGCTTCCATTTTACGAGCGACCTATATATCTGCCTTACTTATAATTGTTTCAGGTTTAGTAAGTATCTTCACTCCTTTTCGCCTCGCATCCTACATTACAGCAGGCTTCCAGGTAAAAGAAGGAGCAAGGCTTCAACATTTTGCAGGTGATTTCTTTGGACGATTTACTTATCTTCCTATCGGACTTATGAATACACACCTTACATTTGGTGGACTGTGTGGATTATTTTTTCCAGGCATAATTGTAAATCTTTTACTTTCCTTAAAAGAACGCAGCCGCCTTAAAAACATAGCACTCGTCTTAATTTCCATTCTATTTGCCATTGTATTGTTTTACAACCAGAGCCGATCTATTTGGTTGGGAGTAACTTTTTCCTTCGGGCTAATATCAGTTAAACTCTTTAGTTCGATTGAAAAAGAAAAAATTAAAATAAACTTTAAATATCTTATTTATATTCTGGGGGTAATAATTCTTATCTGTTTTGCAAGTCTTGCAATATATAAAAAAAACTGGTTAATACAAAGAGCATTTCAAGAAGGACTTTCTGATAACACAACCGAAAATCAAAGATATTTTATTTATAAAAACACATTAGATATAATCAAAAAACATTGGCTCTTAGGAATAGGCACAGGAAGATTTGAAGAGGAGCATAAAAAATTTTCAAATAAAATGATAATGGAAAATGAGCAGCTCTGGTATGAGCTATATATAACTCCAAGGCAACACGCTCACCATGATCTTTTTCATTTTTATACTATTGGTGGTATATTAGGATTAGTCGCTTTACTTCATTTCTGGTTCTATTTATTTCGCTTATTTATAAAAAATCCAATTTCTCCTCAAACTGTTTTATTTTCAGGAATCCTCGGGATATTCATTGCAGGGTTTTTTCAATGTTATCTTCTCGATGATGAGGTCGCCCTTCCATTTTTTGCATTCATTGGATTATTCGCTGGAAGTTTACAAAAAGAAGATGCGAGGTCTAAATTTATTGCTGAAATTAGAGCACGAAAAGCTGCTAATTTAAATGATTCTTTCTTAGTAGAATCCATTTCCTTTGGAAGTAGCCTATCTTATTTTAAGGATAAAATTGCAATTAGTGGGAAAAATTCTCCTTTCGAAAGATATAATGCAATTACTTTAATGGCATTATTTATCCCGTTAGCTATTAGCCTTTCTTACATTCTTTACAAAGTAAGGCTTGAGCCAATGGATGTTTATAAAAGGAAAGTAAAGGTATCGCATCTTGAGGATAAGAAATTAATCTTTGAAGCTTTAAAAGGTAAACATACATTATTCCCAACAAGCCATATGACAGAGAAAGAGAAAATTAGAATTGAAGGTTGTCTTTCTCACCGATTTACAGATCCGATTTCTATTCGAAGAGAGCCATTTCAAATAGTTTTAACTTTACCGAATCTATTAACAAATCCTCCCACTGATGTTATTGTGAATATAATTGAAAGAGATGCCTTTGATCAGGATAAGCTTTATAAAGTGCACCAGGAAAAAAGAATAGGAACAGAGTATTCCTTTCCATTAAATCAAAATGGAAATACTATGATTTTGTTAGATGATCCTTTACTTTTTAGCCCTGTTATAGATTCACAAAAATTTCCTGATCATATTTATTTTAGAGATTTTGAATTCCGCTTTGTAGGGTTTAATAAAGAACAGGATAATTTTGATTTACCGGCAATTAATTTCGGAGAATTATGCAATGCCAAATAAAATGAATCTTCCTTGTTGTGCGTTTAAATGCATTGGACTTATTCTCAATGGATGTAAACTTAGGTGAACTATAAATTATGAATGAAGAAATATTAAAATTCTTAAAAGAAAAAATTAAGAATCTGTCAGATTCTTCGGGTTGTTATTTGTGGAAAAATTCTAATCAAGAAGTAATCTATGTTGGAAAGGCTCTTAGATTATCTGATAGGGTTAGAAGTTATCTAAATACAAACATTGCAGACATTAAAACGCAAGCGCTTCATAATGAAATTGATGATTTGGATTGGATTGCTACAAATACAGAAGAAGAAGCGCTGATATTAGAAGATAATTTAATCAAAAAATATAATCCCAAATACAATATTCGTTTAAAGGATGATAAGCGTTATCCTTTCTTATGTGTTTCAACCGATGAACCATATCCTATGATTTATTTAACAAGACGAATTCGAGCAGATAAAAAAAAATACTTTGGTCCTTACACGGATGTTAAAGCAGCGAGAGATTTACTTGATACAATTCACAAAATATTTCCAATTCGTAAAACTGTTCAGAAACTTCCTCAACCTAAACCTCTGAGACCCTGTTTAAATTTTCATATAAAGAGATGCCTCGGTCCCTGCCAGGGAAATATTGCAATAGAAGAATACGGAGTCATAGTCGATCAAATTGTAAAATTTTTAGAAGGAAAAAAAGAATCTCTACTTTTAGAATTGCGAAATAGGATGAATTCCCATTCAGAAAAACTTGAATTTGAACGAGCGTTAATTTACAGAAATATGATTGAGAATATTCAGACTATCCAAAAGAGGCAAACAGTTATTAACCAGGCTGGAGGAGATGAAGATATTATTTCCTATGCAAAAAGAGATGATGAAGGGCAGGTCGTTATACTCGAAGTTCGAGACGGTCGTCTAGAAGGTAAAAAATCTTTTGCTCTGAATGGTCTTTCTTTTTCTTCTGATGAAGAAGTGTTTACCTCTTTTCTTAAGCTTTATTATTTACAGGCAAATTTTATTCCGACTAGTATTGTTTTACCTCTCAGTATTAAAAAAGACATTGAAATTTTAATTGATTTACTTGGAAAAAATTTTGGATTTAAACCAAAATTAAAATTTCCAACCGCTGGAGAAAAGAAAGCCTTATTGGGATTAGCCTCTAAAAATGCAGAGATGAATTTATCAGAAAGACTACTTGCTACAAAGTTAAAAGACCAGACTACTGCCCTTAAAGAATTAAAAGAAAATTTAAAATTAAAAGATTTACCCAGAATCATCGAATGCTATGATATCAGTCACTTTCAAGGAACAAGTCCTGTTGCGAGTGGTGTAATGTTTGTAGATGGAAAACCTTACAAACCTGGCTATCGTCGCTATATCATGAAAAGTTATAAGGGGATCAATGATCCGGGAATGATGCATGAAGTCATTGCAAGAAGACTACAGAGAATTTTAAATGAAAATGAATCTCTTCCCGATCTAATTGTAATTGATGGAGGAGAAGTTCAATTAGCAAGAGCAACGGAAGCAGCCCTTGCATTAGATTTGCCGGAACTTCCTATGATCGGACTCGCAAAAAAAAGAGAAGAAGTTTATTTTCCTGGAAATAAAATTCCTTTTTCCTTTGATATAAATTCTCCATCCATTAGACTCTTGCGTCAGTTGCGAGACGAAGCCCATCGTTTTGGCGTTAGTTTTCATCGGGAAAGAAGAAATAAAGCTACCCTAAAAACAGCCCTGGATAATATTTCCGATATAGGTATTCAGAGAAAAAAAGTAATTTTAAAGTATTTTTTAGGGAAGAAAAAACTATCGGATGTAAGTCTAAATGAATTAAAAGAAATTCCCGGGATTGGTGAAAAATCAGCCCTAAAGATTTATGAAAGTATAAAATTAAACTCCAAGAGAAAACATGAATAATCAGCCAGTTATTTTAATAGTCGACGACATTGAATATAATATTATTTTACTTAATCAAATTTTACTCAATTCCGGATACAGGGTATTAACCGCTATGAGCGGGAGAAAATGTCTTGAGATATTAGAGGTCGAGTTACCCGATATTATTCTTTTAGACGTTATCATGCCGGAATTAAATGGATTTGATATTTCAGAAAAGATTAAGAGTAATGATAGAACTAAAAATATTCCAATTATATTTCTGAGTGCAATTTCAGATTATGAAACAAAACTAAAAGGACTCGAAAAGGGCGCTGTTGATTATATTACAAAGCCGTACGATGATAGAGAGGTAATAGCTCGTATTCAAATTCATCTAAGAATTAAAGAGCTAGAAAGAGAAAGATTTGAACACATTAAAAATTTAGAAGAGCTTAATAAAGACAAAGATAATTTGCTTCAAGTTATTGCGCATGATATGCGTTCTCCACTAACGTCTATAATGTTAATGTCTGAATTTATGATGACTTCAGAAAAAGAAATTGATAAAGAAAAATTAAATAAGTATTCAAATACAATCTTTAACTCTAGCAAGAAAATATTACAACTAATTAATCAATTAATGAATTCAAGCAGAGTGGATACCTCCACAGTAGAAATTACCAGATTTGATTTAGTGAAAGCAATTTCTCATTCAACAGATTTAGTAAATCGATTATTAGATAAAAAAATGATAAAGTTAGAAAAAGTATTTTTCGAACCTGAAATCTTTGTAAACTTAGATGAATCAAAGTTAGACCAGATTTTAAATAATATACTTTACAATGCTATTAAGTTTACTGATAAAAATGGAAATATTAAAATCAATGTAGAAGAAGTTAAACAAAATGATTTAGAGCTCATACATATTTCTGTACAGGATGATGGGATTGGTATCCCGGCAAATATTCTTCCAGAAATTTTTAATAAAAAATTTAGTAATCATAGAAGTGGGACCGAGGGAGAAGAGGGAACTGGCCTCGGTCTTTCCATTACTAAAAATTTAGTCTCAAGTCTAAATGGCAAAATCGAAATGGAAAGTGAAGAGAACAAAGGCACTACTGTTCATCTTTATTTTTACAAGTAGTAAAACTTTCCATTGTCTTTTTCGCAAAGAACTTTTCATTTTCGTCTAACGTTACATATTTTAGTCTATAATCAGTAATTTCAGTTATGAAATTTAAAGTTGGACTGCAATGCTCAATAAAAAATTTATATGCGCTAATTCTAGAAACATAATTTCCACTTTCTAATTTGATAAAGTTATATAGAACTCTTCGATCATTATCTCCCAGGTTTAAAGTAACATGTCTTGGATGACAATTTTCTATTAATATATCTGGAACATCTAGGTTCGAAACACACGATCTCTTTAGGCTAGATAGGAAATTTTTAAATTCTTTTAAAGAATATCTATAATAGTCCTTTGGAAATTTTTCTTGAGAGCGGGTAAACACAGGAGGAGGTAATTCCTTTTTGCCTACATTAATGGCAAATTTATCTTTTGTTTTGTTTTCAATCGTTACATCAAAGTATTCAATTTCTGCATCACTTTTAGTAATATCGACTTTGCTTTTGGATTTTTCATTTACTTTTATATCAACATTCCCAATTGATTTTTCTAGAATGGCAACTGTCATTAGATTTTTAGAAGCGTTGTTTACATTTATTTCCAGGTTTTCATCTGATTTATTTTCAACTAGAAGTTTAACACTATTAACCGCTTTGTTATTAAATTCGATAGAAACATTTTCTTTTGATTTATTTTCAATGCTAATTTCCAGATCTTCTTCTGTATGCGGTCCGATGTCTACAGACATTTTGCCGGGCACAGATTCATCTAAGCCAATTTCAACTTTGTCTAGAGAATCTGCGCTTACACTAATTTCTTTTCTATCAATGATTTTAGCAGGAACTCGCTTGGGTACAATTACAACGGGAGGAGGAGAACCAATATTTATTTCAAAATTTGCTTTTGCTTTATTTTCAATTGTAACATCAAAATCTTCAATATCTTCAAAAATTGTATTAATATCAACTTTGTCCTTTGACTTAGGAGAAATATTGACGTCGACTTTCCCTTTTGATTTATCAATAACACCTACACTCATTTTTTCTTTTGAATGATTTGTAACGTTTAATGCGAGTTTGTCCTTAGATTTATTTTCAACATTTAGATTAACTTTACCTGCAGATCTATTATTAATATCTACCGTTACATTTTCATTTGATTTATTTTCTAAGTTAATATCTAGCTTTTGTTTTGTTTTAGGTCCTATGTTTACGGTCGTCTTTCCTGCAACGGAATCATCTATCGTGATGTCTGCTTTTTCCATAGACTCACTTGTTATTTCAATGTCTTTTTTCTTAATAATTTTTTCTGGTGGTTTTTTTCTATTTCTATTCTTTGAGGACTCATATAGAACCAAATAATTTTCTATTTTTAATTTTTTATTATTTGGATTTTCTAGAAGTAAATCGTAATTACCTGCTTTAACTTTATCAGTAGCAAAGGTAATTTGAGTTTCATTTTTCATAGATGCTTCTACAGGGAAGACTTGACCACTAGAAATTAAACTAACCTTTGTATTCTCTAGAAAATTCGCACCACTCAGTTCTACTGTGTCGCCTATTGCAAGCTCTTGCCTGTCAGAATTTAAAATAGGTGTCTGGGAAATAATAACTCGAAGAGGATTCCAATAAGACCAAACTACAGGCTTCTTAAAAAGATTTAAAACAGCAATGCGAAACTCATATTTTCCTTTAGGCAAATCAACGTAATAGATATTCTCACTAACGTTTGTTTGAATAATTACTTTATCTTCAGATTTAATTTCAACGCGGTAGCCATTGGAAGCGGGAATTGCTCGCCATTCGATAAACCCTGTATCTTTTTTGGCAAGTAGCTCAATGGTGTATAAGATTGCGCAAAAAATTAAAATCAATGAAAATGATTTTTTGAATATAGAAAGATTTGAATTTTGTTTTTTGTTTTTCATATAGTCTTCTATTTGTCTCTATAAATTGTATCAGGAGAAAGAATTTTAATTTCTTCTGGTTTAAGATTTTTTAATCCATCGTCAGATAAATCGATAGTAAATTTTCCAGAGGCAGTTTTTCCAAATTTATTCTTATTATCGAACGGAGTTACTTCCCAGAGAAAAGTTCCTTCATTTAATTTGGAAAAATTTTTAAGAGTGTAAGAAGTTTGGACGGTTTTCTCAGAAATTAATGGTTTCGATTTCTTTTTGGCTTCCATAATTTTAAAGATATAGTAAGAAGCATTTTTAACTTTATCCCATTTAAAATGAATTTGTTTATCTTTACTCAAATCAATCTTGCCAGAGCTAGGTGATAAGTGCTCAGGTTTAAGATTTGCTATAGATTCTTCTTCTATTTTTTTCTTTTCTTCTTGTTTTTTCTCTTCTAATTTTTTAGTTATTTCTTTCTTCTCTTCTATCTTTTCTTCTGGTGTCTTTGTTGGCTCTTTTTCTGCTTCCTTTGCGGGTTTTTCAGAAGGACTGCCTATCGTAAAAGAACTAACGTTACTTCTGATAGGGAGAATTCCATCGGAGGAAGGCTTCGTTGTTACTCTCCAAAAATAACTTCCTTCCGAAAGACTATTAACTCGAATAGTATTGATTTTGATTGGAATTGTCTTTAAGACGGGAGAAAAATTGCTATTACCCGCAAGTTCAACTAAATATTCGCTTACAGTTTCACTTGGGGTCCAAGCAAATGAAATACTTGGATTTCCAGAAGAAGCAGGAAAATTAGCTCCCTGTGAAGGGGAATATAACTGTAAACCCGACTCTTTTATGATTATAAATTTTCTTGATTCACTGTATTCAACAATACCGGAAGAATTTTTACCACTGACTCTCCAATAATAAGCTCCGTTTGATAAATTAAGTTTGGCCGAATTTGGAGTTTGAATTTTAGTTTCAATTTTTTTAAAATCTTTAAGTCGACTCAATTCAAAAGTTGTATTCGTATTATTTCCTGTCGCACCCCAGGTAAATGAAATTGGTAGCGTTGGATTAATAGTCATAAACTTTTTTTGATTTTCCGGCTCTATTAATGCATAGGGAGCTAATCGTGTGGTAACTCCCGATTCACCAATAGTTGCAATTTCATTTGGTTTTAGACTTTTACTTTCTCCTTTTCCTTCAATGACAGCAGTTCCTTTATCTAGAGAAACGTTAATATTTCCACCGCTTCCAGAAGAGTCTATTTTTGCATCACTTCCTGCAAATTTAATAGTTTGATTTTTTGTTTTAACTGTTAGCTCTTGTCCTGGATTTTTTCCTTTTGAATTATTGATTTGAATGGAACCGCCTTCAAAATTAATATTCGGAGATTTTCCTGAATAATCAAGATAGATCATTGTATTTTCATCCACTTGAATTTCAGTTCCATCATTTAATCTAATTATGGCATCTGCTTCTGGATAGGTTTTAATTGTATCTTTATCTCTTAGCTGTGATTCAGATTGAATTGCTTGCCATACAACAGCAGTGTCAAATTTTCTCTGTATAGAATTTATCTTAAACGAGACTGTTCCTATGGATTCAAAAGATCCAATGTTTATATTTTTATGCAGGTCAAAATAAAATAGAACTGCAAAGAATACGATATTAAATATTAAAAAAGCTGGAATGTTCCAGTTCTTATTCCAGGATTTCATATTTTACTTCTTTTTCCTCATCATCAGATTTTTTCTTTTTGCCTTTAGCCGCAGGCGCAGGTGGCTCATATTTTATATTGAGTAGAGTTCTTAATTCAGTCAGAGTTTTCACACAATTAGGATCATCTTTTCTTCCAAGAACTGCAAAAATCGTTTGTGGTTCTTCTTTACCTTTTACTTTGATGGATTGCATTTTTTCTACATGGAAAATATCTTTTACTTTTGAATAAGCTTCCTCAGATATTAAAATATCTGTTCCAAAAGGTTTGTTTAAAGACTCAATTCTTGAAGCTAAGTTTACAGCGTCTCCGATTACGGTATATTCTAATCTTTCATTAGAACCAATTTGTCCCGAGATCACATAACCACTGTTAATCCCTGACCCAATTTGAATGATTGGTTTTTTATCACCACCTCTACCCACATTAAACTTCAAAAGTGCTTCTCTCATCATGAGAGTCCCATTAATTGCATTTTCAACAGCCATATCATCATGGTGGAGAGCTCCCCAGGTTGCCATGATAGCATCTCCGATGAATTTATCTACAATACCGTGAGTTGCGGTAATACACTTTACCATCTCAGTCATGTATTGATTTAGAAACTCTACCACTTCTTCCGGTTCTAATTTTTCAGAAATTGAGGTAAATGATCGTATGTCGGAAAAGAAAATAGCGCAATACTTGCGTTCGCCTCCGAGCTTTATTTCGCCTTTCATCGCCATTTCTGCAATGTCTTTATTTACAAACTTACCAAAGGCATCTTTCATTTTCTCTCTTTCATCTAGACCTTTAGTCATTGAGTTAAATGAATTTGTCAATATTCCGATTTCATCGTGAGCACCGACTTTAAGATTAACACTATAATTTCCTTTCTCTACTTCATGTGATGCATCCACTAGAGTAAGAATAGGGTTGGTCAGACTATTTGCATAAAAGTAAACAAACAAAATAGAAAGCATAAGAACAATAATCATCAAATAAATATTTCTTCTTTGAATATTGTAAACTTGTTCGAATGCACGGTCTTCATTTACTGTAGAAATTACTCCACCTGATGTAAAGCCAAGTTTTTTCCAGGAGCCAAGGTAATAAAGATTGTCCGAATCTAAAAAATGCATATTTTGATTTGGAGCATTGCTCGTTTGCATACTTTTGACAATTGGTGAATTCGATAAATTTTTTCCTTCTGTCACAAAATCTATATTAGGATGTGCTAATAGATTTCCTTCTTCATCAACTAAAAAGTTCGTTGCGGTTCCCATGGTTTGAAATGAATCGAGAATGGCATTCAAGCGGATAAAGGCAACAATGACGGTTTTTTTACTTCCAATTTCTTTAAAGGGAATACTAATTCCCAAAATCGGAGCTTTGAAAATCGGGCTCGCATTTCTAAGAATCGTGGCTCCTGAAAATGATTTAAGAAAATAAGAAGATAATGCGTTTGCTGTGCTTATAAAATCATTTTCTTCTGTGGCTACGTTTGTTTCTTTTTTATCATTATAAAGTTTTTCTATTAAGATGAGTTCTTCGGCTTCTTGCTTATAAACACCCAGGAATAAAACATCACTATCATTTTCAAAGAAAATCTTTTTGAAATCTTTGTCTTTGCCCTTAGCCCCTTCTTGCTCTAAAAGATTTTCCGCAGCAAGTTTTAAGTTTTTAGATAGCGCTAAAAATTTTGCACTTAGGTTATCTGTTAGAATAATCGTCATGCCTAACGTATTTGCTTCTATCGTAGTTCTTGCGTCATCTTTGAAAACATAAGTTGCAATACTGATTATCGTTGAAAGGGAAAATAGGATAATAGTTGAAATGATTAATAACAACTTAAATCGTATTGTAAATTTTGATTTTTTAAAATTCGAATTCTGAGATTCCGAACTTGAAGAATTTGAGATTACTCGTTCATTTTTTTGATTGATACTCATATTTTTTTCACCAACTAAAATACCTTTGAGTTTGCCCTAAAATTAATCAATAAAAAAACCTGTTTTTTCAGTTTACCAAATAGGGCTTTTTTTCAGGATGTTTCCATGAGTTCTATTGATTCATCTAAAAAAACATTTTCTATTCGCAAAAAAATTGTAGCAAGCAAACGGGCAGGTGTTTCATTTCCTCTTTCTGCTCTTTTAACAAAAGAATCCTTTGAGTGTGGCGACTTTCATACACTGGAATTAATGGCCGAATGGGGGAGGCATACGGGTGTTAGTATAATTCAAATTTTGCCTCTGAATGACCTTGGCAATGGTAGAAGTCCCTATAGTTCAATTTCGGCATTTGCGATTGACCCACTTTATATTTCTCTTCATAAACTAGGAATCAATATTCGAAGTCGTAAAGAAAGAATTGTGACTCTCGATCTTAATATGGGTAGAATTCGCGAGTTAAAAGTGCAAAATTTACGCATTTTTTATAATAAGATTTTTAATGAAACCTTAAAAGATATAATAAAGAATTTCATGAATCAACACTTATGGGTAACACCATACGCTGCGTTTAAAGTATTGTATAATAAAAATAGCGGGGCGCATTGGAAAGATTGGAAATTTGGAAGTAAATATTCCATTGAAATTCAAAAAGAAATTATCAAGGAAAATGAAGAAGATTTTTATTTTTTAGTTTGGATTCAATATATCGCATACCAACAATTACGCGATGTAAAAAAGAAATTTGAAAAAGAAGGTGTATATTTAAAAGGTGATATGCCTATTCTTACTTCTTCAAATAGTGCTGATGTATGGTCTAGAACGGAGCTATTTGATCTTAGCCTCAATTCAGGTGCCCCACCGGATAATTTTAGTGAAGAAGGACAAAATTGGCATTTTCCTGTAATAGAATGGGATAGAATGAAAGCTGAAAACTATTCCTGGTGGAAAGAAAGACTGGAATACCTCGAACATTTTTATCATCTATACCGCATTGATCATGTATTGGGGATGTATCGAATCTGGGCAATTCCCATTGGAGCAAAGTCTGCAAAACTTGGTTACTACCACCCACAAATTGGCGTAAAAAGAGAAGAATTTCAAGAAGCTGGATTAAATCCAGATGATTTTGTGAAACGAGAAATTATCTATGAATTTCAAAAAGATAGTTTTATATTTTATTGGGATTTTTATAAACTTGAAGGCTATTATACATTATCCGAAGATATTAAAAAAGTTCTATATCCGTTATCCCATAAACATTTAGAAGATGATGAGGCTGAATGGAGAAAAGAAGGAGAAGATGTTTTAAATTTCTTTTTTAATCATACCGAAATGCAAGCCTGCGCAGAAGATTTAGGTGCAGTTCCTTCTTTTGTTCGAGACAGTATCCACGAAAATAAAATCATTGGTCTTGATATTATCCGCTGGACTAGGTCTTTTGAAGATGGCAGTTATATTCCAGCAGCGGAGTATAGACAATTAGCTGTTTCTTCTCTTTCTGTTCATGATACTTCAATTGCTTTAGATTGGTGGAATACCATTTCCCACGAAGATCAAAAAGCATTTCGAAAATTAATTCATTTAAAGCAAACGCATAATGATCCTTCCGAAGTATTAAGAGCTATGCTTCGATTTGCATTTTCTACAAATAGTCTATTCTCCATTAACCTCTTACATGATTTCCTTTTTGACCCAGTTTATTTTCCAGAAGAATCTTCGAATAATAATATGTTATCGCATCCCGAGAAACATAGAATCAATGTTCCGGGGACTCCGGAAGATAAAAATTGGTCGTATAGGTTTCCATTCTATGTAGAAGATTTATTAAATAATGTGAGGCATATGGAAGAAATCCGCTTCATGTTAGAAGAATCAGGAAGAATCAATGAATAATATTTTTGGTGTAATACTTTCCGGCGGCTCCGGAAGTAGAATGAAATTAGATAAACCCAAGCAGTTTTCTACACTGAGAGATTTGACTTTGCTTGAACATTCAGTTAAGTCATTTAATGAATGGGGATTTTTTAAATCTATAGTAGTAGTTTCTAATATTGATTTTATTGTCGAAACGGAAAGTTTAATTTCAAAATATCTAATGGCTAATGACCGTATTGTTCCAGGCGGACAAACCAGGCATGAGAGTTGTCTTCGTGGACTAGAAGCCCTTAAATATGATGATAAAGATATTGTAATATTTCATGACTCGGCAAGACCTTTCTTTTTAAAATCAGAATTGCATGCTGTTGCAAATGCTGCTGTAATGTATGGATCTGCTACTGTTGCGGATAACGTTTCAGAAACAGTAGTTTCGTGTGCAGGCGGAAGAGTTGAAAATATTTTAAATAGAGATGAAATCAACCTAATCAAGACTCCGCAGTCACTCCATACATCCTTACTTAATATTTTACTCAAAGAAAAAATGGAAGAAGACCCTACCGATCTTTGTTCCTGGGCTTTGCAATTTGGTGTTAAAACTTATCTTATTCGTTCAAATCCATTCAATATGAAAATCACAAGAGAAGGGGATTTGGATTTGGCGGAAAGATACTATGATTTGTTTAAACAATTGGAAGAAAATTAATTGGATCCATTTGAATCCTTATATCATGAAAAGCTAATCCAGGGGCATTGCACAAAAGAAGGATCTCTAGAATATTTCTCACGAATTTTTGGTTCGGACAATGAAAATGCTACAAACGAATTAGATGAAATTAAAATTTCAAGAATTGGATTTGGATCATATCGAGTTTCTAGAGGCAACTCGATATTTGCCAATGCAATAGAAAAGTCATTACTCGGCGGAGTAAATCTAATCGATACATCAAGTAACTATGGAGATGGATCAAGTGAAAGTCTAATTGGTGATGTTATTTCTAATTTAATTGAAAATAATAAATTAAAAAGAGAAGAAGTATTCATAGTTACAAAAATAGGATATATTCAAGGTAAAAATTTAGAGTTAGTCGAATCTTTTGAAAAAGACGGGAATTCATTTCCTGAAGTAACTTACTACGATTCAAATTGCTTTCATTGTATAAGTCCTGATTTTTTAAAAGATCAAATCGAGCGAGCGCGAAAAAGGCTAGGTGTTTTTACAATTGATGCTCTTCTTTTGCATAATCCTGAATACTTCCTGATGGATAGGCAAAAGCATAATGTCTCACAAGAAAAAGCAAGCCATGATTACTATGATCGAATAAAACGTGCATTCGAATTTTTAGAAGAGATGCGTATGAATGGTATTATCCGCTACTATGGGATATCGAGTAATACTTTTCCTTCGGAAGAAAATTCTTATACGCATACATCGCTTACAAAAGTGCATGAGATTGCACTGGAAATTCAAAAGAAGAAAAACTTAAAATCAACTGGATTTAGAATTATTCAATTTCCAGCCAACCTATATGAAACTGGATTTATCAATGAATTGAATTCAAATGGAGTTTCTATTTCAGAGTATGCTTTTCAGAATAATTTTTATACGTTAGTCAACAGACCTCTTAATGCAATGAAGAAAAAAGGAGGAATGGATAGACTTGCAATTTATTCAGACAATTTAGATTCTGTAAATTTAGAGCTAAAAGAATTCACAAAAGAGTTTTCCATTTATCAGGGGAAAATGTTTACTAATCTTGAAATAGAAAAAGAGGATTATACATTCTTAACTGTTCTAGAAGATTATAAAGATAAATTTGTTTCCGTTGAGCACTTCCATCAGACTCTCAACTATTCAATAATTCCACAAATTAAAAAACTTTTAAAGAGAATTGAAGCTCTAGATAAAAAGAGAGAGTTTTATGAAAATTACATTGAACTTCTAAATTCTGGAATTTCCAAACTAGAATCTTATCTCGAAGCAAAACAAAGTGCACGAATGAAACCGCTTCTAATAAAGCTCGAATTAAAGAATTCACTTCTAAAAAATAAGTCACTCTCCCAGGCAGCAGTCTTAACTTTACTTGGATTTAAAGGTATAAATTCTATTCTAGTTGGAATGAGAAAAGAAAATTATGTAAATGATATTTTACCAATTTTAAAATTTGAAATTCCTATGCTTACGAAAGAGGATCTGCTAGACATTGAAATTTGATCCAGAGGTTACTCCAATCTGTGAATATATAAACTCAAATCCTTTTCCAGAGGAAACTCGAGAGTATGCGTTAACAGAAGCTATTCGCTTTTACAAGAATATAAAGTATTTCGAAGCACACGAGATATTTGAATTTCAATGGAAGAAAGAAAAAGGTAATAGTAAAATATTTTTACAGGCACTCATTCAAATCTGTGTTTCGATGAATAAAGTCTTTGTCAATGTAAATATAAGAGGGGCAATTTCGCAAGCAAGTCTAGCACTTGAAAAATTAAATTTAATTAAGAAGAGTAATGAGTTATTTTCTACAAATATAACAATAATTGACTCGTTAATAGAAAATCTGGAAAGGCTAATAAAGATTTTAAACAGCGAACGCGGGACAAATGATTATTTGCCGCCAGAATTAGAAAAAGATTCATTATTTTCCATTATGAAAAATCTTTAATTCCAATTCATCTAACAAATTTTTAATATCATCAAATAATATCGGTTTGCTTAAATAGTGATACATTCCAACTGATAAATATTTTTCTCGATCTCCTTTGATAGCATTTGCAGTAACAGCGACAATATAAGGTTTTTCTAATATATTGGAATCTTGCATAATAGCCTTGGTTGCATCGATCCCATCCATTTCAGGCATTTGTATGTCCATTAAAATTAAATTAAATAATTCATCCTTTGTAATTTGAACTGCTTCAAGACCATTTGAAACATTTTTGGGTGAATATCCTAATTTTACCAGTACAGAGTTTAAAATTTTACGATTTGTTGGGTCGTCTTCAGCAATTAGTATTTTTAGTTTCCTTTCAATTGGAAAGTTATTTTGTTTTTCAAGTCTTTCTTTAATACTAGAATCTTCCTCTTGCATTTTTTTTACAGGTAATTTAATTGTGAATTTAGAACCCACATTTTCTTGACTTTCTAAATATAATTTTCCATCCATAAGATGAATTAATCTTTGCGAAATGGCCAATCCTAATCCCGACCCACCATATTTTCGAGTGCTAGAAGAATTGGCTTGAATAAACCTTTGAAAAAGTAAATGCTGTTTATCCGCAGGTATACCAATACCGGTATCCTTTATTTGTATGGATAATAATTCTGAATCAAAAGATTCACTGATTTTCTTTGCTGAAATTTCTATTTTCCCTTTTTCTGTAAATTTAATTGCATTACTGATTAGGTTGGAAAGGACTTGCTTTAAGCGAGTAACATCTCCGACTATCATTTCAGAAAAGTCTTCATAAATATATAAATTAATTGGTATATTTTTCTTCTTTGCTTGAGCTAGAAATAATTGAATCGTTTCTTTAATTGCAATACGAATATTAAATGGCTCTTCGTCTAATTCTAATTTGCCGGATTCTATTTTAGAATAATCTAATATATCATTAAGTAATACAAGTAAACTATTGCTACTTTGTTTTAGCGTTTGAACATGGTCTTTTTGTTCGTCAGTCAAGGGGCTATCCATAAGTAGCTCCGCCATTCCTATAACTCCATTCATCGGAGTTCTAATTTCATGACTCATGTTGGCAAGAAAATCTTTCTGAGCTTGATTTGCTTTCTCTGCCTCTTCTTTTGCAAGGTTCAATTCATACGTTCTTATTTTTACTTTTTCTTCTAATTCCCGGGTAACCGTGTCTTTTAATTTTTCTTTTTCAGTGAACGCATTTAGGAAACGCTTTGAAAGTAAAATAGATTGAAACAGTATAAAAGTTAAAATTCCAAAAGGACCTAATTCTTCTCCTCTATAAATTTCATTCATATAAAGAAGATCATTGATAATTACAGCTAGTAAAACAAAAGAACCTGTCATAAATAAAGAAGAGCCTTCTCTTTTTTCATTTACTGCTTTGATTAAAATAAAAAAACCGAAAAGAAATTCAATAATTCCAATTACTTGAGAAGGAATAGCGACTTTGCTATAAATTTCCGGTGTTAGAAAAAGACTTGTAGATAAACAAACTGCTATTGCGTAAAAAGAATTTATATAGGCAATTCTTGTTATTCCAGGGTAAATTTTGCAAATAAAATGGATGCCCAATGGAATTGCAAAAAACCAACTTATATATTCTAATCTTGAATAGACAGAAAATGGGATAACTGGAAAAATTTCGGCTAATACTCTGTAACCGGTGGTTATTAAGCGAATTAAAACAGTAAGACAGAAGATACTAAAAATAAAAGAAGAGTTATCCAGTCGATAGAATAAATACAAGCCGATATGGTAAAGGACTGTTATAAAAATTACTCCGGCTAAAAATACTTCCATATCTCTTTTCAGTTTAATGTATTTTGAAATTGCGTCATGCGTTCCAATTACAGGAGCATTCCAAATTCCACCTTTACGATAATGAAAATTCGAAACCTGTATTACAATATCAAGAGTATCCTTATATTGGGGCAAATAGAGAGTAAGCGGAAGAGTTCTAGGCAGAGAACTTTTTTGATCAGTTCCAACTTTCCCTGATTCTTTTATAATTTCTCCATTAATTATTATTTTAAATGCTGTGCCTTCCTCTTTCATTGTAATAGCCAGAGGAGGGGAGTCCTGAGGAAGCTTGACTTTTAAATGAAAAGTTCCAAAGCCTATTCCGTCTATCGTTTCCCCATTCCAATCAAATCCATTCCAGGACTTTGGAACTTTAATATATTTTGGTTTAATTTCTTTTTTATAATCTTTAGATTCTAAAAATTCTCTCCATCTAAAATCGTAATCGCCTTCAAGTTTATACACAACGGAATCATTGAAATAAAAATCAGTTAAATCCAAAACACCTTCAAATGCGTTAGTTTTAACGAATTTTGGATTACAGTTTAAAAAAAGTAAAATTAGTAATAGATATTTCACGAAAATTTTTCGGGTATGTTTAACTCATTTTCAAGTCGATCACAAAATATTCTAAGCGCTTCAGTTCTAGCAAAGTATTTATCATTTGCTGGTATGATATGCCACGGCGCATTCGGTTTATGAGTTTTTGAAAAAGCTTCCTCTGCTGCTTCTTCGTATAATGGCCATTTGTCTCTATTTCGCCAGTCTTCTTCCGTTAGCTTCCATCTTTTAAGAGGGTCATCTTTTCTTGCATTAAACCTTTTTAATTGCTCTTCAGGGGAAACATGAAGCCAGTATTTAATTATTATAGCACCTGAATCAGAAAGGTCTTCTTCAAAATTTACAATTTCACCAAAAGATCTTTGCCAATCTTCTTCTTTTGTAAATCCTTCGACTCGTTCTACTAGAAGTCTTCCATACCAGGATCTATCGAAAATTCCGATCGTTCCAAAAGCAGGAAGTTTAGTCCAAAATCTCCAGAGATAATGGTGATTACGCTCTACTTCATTCGGAGCAGCAATAGAGGAAACAGTGTAAAGCCTCGGGTCAATTCGAGACGTTAGCCGCCTTATCGCTCCGCCTTTCCCGGCAGCATCCCAGCCTTCGAATACAAGAATGATGCTTCTTTTTTTCTTATAGCTATAGTGGGAAAATAGTCTCGCTCTTTCCTGTAATTCATCGATTTGCTTTTTGTAATCTTTACTAGAAAGGGTCTCATTAAAAGTAACATTTTGAAATTTGAATTTGTCGCCCATTAGATTGCCTGCTGTTCACTGGATTTTAATACGAGTAGCATCTGTCTTGAATCAATTCTTAGTTTTTCTTCTAGAGTTCGTATGATTGACTCAATCACTGAAATTCGACAATAATATTTATTTTTAGCTGAAATTATACTCCATGGACAAATTTCTGTATCGGTCTTATTTAAATACTCTTCGAATAATCTTTCAAAGTCTTTGTAGTTTTCGAATTGCTTCCAATCGCTTTCAGAGACCATCCATTTTTTTCCTTCTTCACTTGCTTTTTTAAATCTTCTTTTTTGTTCTTTAGATGAAATATTTAAAAAATATTTTAGAATAACATATCGATCGTTGTGTAGAGTTTCTTCAAAATTTAAAATAGACTTAAATGCATCTTTGTATTCTCTTTTGTTAATAAGTTTTTCTTGTTTTTCATAACTTACCCTTGAATACCAGGAACCATCAAAGATTGCATTCTCTCCATATAGTGGAAGTTTTTGCCAGTAATCATAGAGGAAATGATGAGTTTTAGGTTTGGCATCCGAGTTCTCCAAGGAGTAAACACGGAGTTTGCGCGGGTCTAGTCGAGTTGTAATACTTTTTAGTAAATCACCCTTTCCTGATCCAGCCCATCCTTCTAAAATTAAAATTGTGGCAAGCTTTTGTTTACTTGCCTCACTAAAAAGGATGTATAATCTCTCCTGTAAATCTTTTTCTACCATATCGTAGGCTGATTTTTCAAGAGTAGGTGAATCTTCAAAATCTTTTAAATGCATCATAGAATCCCTATTTAAATATCTGATTTTTTTTTGAAAAGAGATTTTTTAGTTCTCGTTAATCCAGACTGTCCACTCACCTGGTTTTTCGTATCCGAGTTTCCAATTGTTACCCGGAGAATTATAAAATGAACCAATAGAAACGGCTAACGCTTCTTTTCCAAATTCATCTAGAATAATTCCGGCAAAGCCAGAATATTTAGAGGTTAAGTCTATCCAATCAGAAGATGCAACAATTCCAGCTTTTTTTCTTAAGGCAATTAAGTGTTTAATTTCCTCTTTGAATCCCCAATCAAAACAATCTGGCCAATACACACAGGGTGTTCCGGGAGACGTTAGTATAAATGCGTAAGCAGAAGATTTAAAATGTGGAGGACAGGGCCAGCATTCTTGCCCCCAACCATTAGATGGACTAAATGGAGATGCTCCCATATCATGATTGTCCACAAACGTAACCATCGAAGCTCTCTCATCAGGATTTTTTCTGAGGTTAAGACCAAACTTTAAATTCGCAGGATTTGTAGTTTGAATTTCTCTCTTGAGGCAAATGTCAAACGCGCAACCTTTTGAATCACGTGCCCATCCAATAATTCTGTCTGCTTCATTCGTTCCATATTTTTGAATCATGGGATCATTCTTTAAGTGGGGAGAGCTTTGCCAGTATTCACCAACAGAAAAATATTCTTCGCCTTTTGTTCTTTTAATCCAACTCACAACATCTTCTACTGCATATCCCCAGACATAGTCCCATCTCCAACCATCTACTCCACAGTCCTGCATTAGTTCATCCATTGCAGCAACAAACCTCTCACTTACTTTTGGATTGTCTAAGGCTAAATCGAATTTGCCGTCCATGAAAGTGCCACCAGTATCTCTTCTGCCAAGACTCCAATGCTCTCCGGGATGAGGCCAGATGTCCTCTTGCATTCTGTTTCCATCTCTATGATTTGTAACTAAATCTACGATCACTTTGAGTCCGAGTGAATGCAATTTCGAAATAAGAGCGGTTAATTCTTGTTTGGTGCCATAGCGAGAGTTTAAATTGAAATCTCTCCAGAAATATCCTTCGCCTCCACCATGTTTTCCATTACTCTCCCAGAGAGAATCATCGATCCAGGGAGGAGGGAGGTAAACCATTGTAAACCCCATCTCAGCAATTTCGTCTGCCATGTTATTCAGAACAGTATACCAGGAGTCATGTCTCCAGTCCATAGTTCCAGTGCCCTTTGTCTTAACCAAATTCCAATGAAATGCTTGTAGTATAATGTCTTTTCCTGTTCCGCGCGGCATATATTTCTCCAGTATTAATGTAAGATAATCTTATATTTTGTTAAAAGCTTGTAAAGAGCAATTAATTGAAAAGAGTAGAAAAAAACTCTTTAGACATTGGATTAAAATGAATAAAAGAATCTATGCAATACCTCAAAAATTAAAAGCACCTTTAAAGCATCAATCAAATCCTATATCCTGGAAATATGCTTTTTGGAGTTTGCTATCTGGAACTGTTTCCATCTGGATCATTCAATGGGTCACAGAATTAACCGGTTACCCGCTGTTAATTGGCTCGTTCGGTGCAACGTCTGTATTACTTTTTGGTGCACCAGAATCTCCTTTGACACAGCCAAGAAATTTAATTGGAGGACATTTAATTTCTGCTTTCATAGCCGTTGTATTGGTTGCTATCTTTGGATCCAATTTTTATATTATTGGTATGTCAGTTGGACTTTCTATTTTTTTTATGTACATTACTAAAACACTCCATCCGCCCGGAGGTGCTACCGCATTAATTGGTGTCATGGGAAATTGCACACCAATGTTTATACTTGTTCCCGTAATGACAGGAGTTGTGATACTTTTAATAATTTCTCTAATTACAAATAACTTTGTAAATCATAGACAATACCCAAAGCACTGGCTATAAATACTCTTGTTTCATTTTAGAACCAATAAAAAAAAGCGTGATTAGGCAAACAACAAATATCCCTAAAACTAAGTAAGGATTAACGAGATTTAAAATATAGGGTAGGGATAATGTCAATACTCCCCCGCCAATGAAGGGAGAGGTAAAAGGGGCAGCTTCTGCATAGACTTTGAGTGCTTTTGTTTTGCATTCAGGGTCAACCATTTTCATAAGCATTAGTCCAATGCCAGTAGTGCCATTGACCATTCCAAAATTGATAAGACTTAACTCAAAAGAATATTCATCTTTAACAAGTCTAGTTCGAATATAGTAATGACAAAACACATTCCAAATAAATCCTACGGTAAATAAAATGCCGAGTGGGATGATTGCATCTGAAATAACTTTCATATCGATACTTGCGATTCCGGCAAATATGAGTAATTCCATAAATACATTGGAGGCTAAGTTTATTATGCCGTTATGGATTAAATGTTGATGTCTAATTATTCTTAAAAAAGTCTTAACAATAACTCCACCTATCAATGCGTAAACAAATAAGGGAAGAGAAGGGACTAATCTTTTTAAAATTGCAAATATTGAATCATCTGAAATTCTTTGAAGTAAGATTAATACATTGTCTTTCATTAGGGAGCCTAATAAAAAGGCTCCAAAGATTAAAGTTAGTGTAATAATAACTTTTACTGGATCTAGATTTAATTTTTCATGCTCTTCTTCTAGAACAACTCCAGAACCACGTTCTCGTTTAATAATGATTATCCCGCCAACAATGCCGAGAATAAGTCCCACCGTTGCACTGAATAATCCATATTCCTGTCCATTCTGAAGTCCATTGTCAATGAAGGACTGATTCATTGCAACAGCTGTGCCATGGCCACCTGCAAATCCTGTTTCTAATACAGAAGTAAAGGCTAATGGCAAATCAAAAAAAGGTTTAAATAAAAATAGGCAGAGACTGAGACCAACTACCATTTGCCCCACAATAGTAATCCAGACTAGAATCGTTTCTCCTAGTGACTCTTTGAATTCGGACGTAATATGTTTTCCTTCACTTCGTTCTAAAAATAGAGCAGCAAAAATCAAAGCGATAAAAATAGATGGCCAACTCTTCCAGGTTGTATAAATAGGCAGGTTTTTCCATTCCGGTTGAATCGTAAAAAGTGCTAAAACAATTAGAGAGGAAGAAAGAGAAACTGGTATCCTGTATTTTTTTAGAATTCCAATTCTCTGTGTGGCTACACTTGCTATACCTAAGATTACAATGGTTAGAAAAAAATGAGTCATGGCTCCTTCCACATACCTTTTTCTTTAATTAGATCAACCAGCTTTGCATCTGCTTCATCACTTGGAATATTTTTCAAAACAATTTCTTTTCCGAAATACAAATGAACTTTGCCCGGACCGGCTCCTACATATCCAAAATCAGCATCAGCCATTTCGCCGGGACCATTTACGATGCAACCCATAATAGCAATTTTGACTCCAACTAAATGTCCGGTTGCTTTTTTAATTCTTGCAGTTGTTTCTTGTAAGTCAAACAACGTTCTACCGCAAGAAGGACAGGATATAAATTCTGTCTTGGAAGTTCTAAGTCTTGTAGCCTGTAAAATATCAAAGCTTAGATTTAAAATTTCATTAGGCTTGGCATTTTCTGAAACAATTCGAATTGCATCTCCAATCCCATCTACAAAAAGTCCACCTATTCCGACGGACGCTCCGTAAAGTGCATCTTCCAAGTTTTCAAATTTTCCAAAGAGTAAAATCGGAAATTCTGAATTTTGTAATAAATAACAAAGCTTTCTATAATCCAAAAGAATTTCTTTTGTTTCTAATGAGAAGATAACGTTTGTTATCCTGTTTTCTTGTAAAACTTTAACTAAGTCGGAAACTACACTCAAATCTTCTGATAGAATTTTGAATTCACAGGTTTTTTGTCTGTCTTGAAAACTTCTTAAGAATAAAATAAAGTTTTGTGACCTAAAATTGTAATGAAAAGGGTTAAATACAATTTTATCAAATTGTAATAGTGTATGAGAATGTTCTAATATTCTACTATCGAAGGCGCCGAGATTTGCAGAAAATGGAATTTTTATTTTAGAAGTTTTCTTAATCATTAATAATTTATTAAGTTCTTCTTCATTTTGAATTAAGAATGAAAATATTTCGTGCTTAACGTTTTCATTGATTTCTTTTTGTTCTAATACTAATTTTTCTAAATACTCATTATTTGCTGTGTCTATATCAAGGGCAGTTTCTACTCGGATGGGAAACTTTTCTCCTATCCTTAGTTCTCCGATTGGAACAGGGGAACTATAAAATCTCTCATATTGAAATGGATTTCTAAATTCCGAATAAGAGATATTATCCGCAATTGTAATTGCAGGCGGTACAGGGATAGATTTTTCTCGCTCTAATTGTTTTTTATAAAGGATGTTGTATTTTTCTACAAGACGTTTGGCGACTGGAATTTCATTTACTGCATCCTCTGTAAGAGATACTCGAATCGTATCTCCGATTCCATCTTCGAGTAAAGAACCAATTCCAATTGAAGATTTAATTCTTCCGTCGATTCCATTTCCGGCTTCAGTCACACCCAGGTGGAGCGGATAATTGATATCATGCTCCAGGAATTTACTGGATAATAGTCGATAAGCCTCAACCATGACTATTGGATTAGAAGACTTCATGGAAACAATAATATCTTTGTAACCTTCCGATTCAGCTATGCGAATAAATTCTAAAGCTGACTCACACATTCCGGCAGGAGTATCTCCATATCGGTTCATGATTCTATCAGAAAGAGAGCCATGGTTAGTTCCAATTCGCATGGATACGCCGAGTTCTTTGCAACGTTTTACTAATGGTATAAAAGTTTCCGCTATTCGGTTTAATTCTTCTTTGTATTCGGCGTCTGTATATTCTCTTACAGCAAACTTCTTCTTATCTGCAAAATTGCCAGGGTTGATTCTGACTTTTTCTACGTATTCTACAACTTTTAAAGCAACAGTGGGGGTAAAATGGATATCAGCCACAATAGGGGTTTTACAATTTACTTTTTTTAATTCAGTTTTTATATTGATTAGATTTTCAGCATCTGCCATTGAAGGAACAGTAAGACGAACTATTTCACATCCTGCCTGTGTTAAATCCAGGATTTGTTTCACTGTGGATTTTGTATCCTGTGTATCAGATGTAGTCATGGACTGGATTCGAATTGGATTTTGTCCACCAATTCCCACGTCTCCTACTTTTACTTCTCGAGTAAGGAGTCTTTTGTAACTAAATGGGAAAATATTATATCGTAAATTCATAGTTTTACTGTTTTGCTAATGGCTATTTTCGTAAAGTAAATATTGAAATTTTAAAAATTGTGATACGTTTCCACGCTGTCTCACAGGCTTTAAGTCAAACGTTTGCATTGTAAAATTAAAAGATTAAAAAGTTTCTCTTTAGTTTAGAATAAAAGAATTGTAATGGAGATAAATACTTTTAGGCTGTGTTTCAATATGAAATTTGTGCAGTATATTTTAGTAGGAATTTTATTTTTTGGAGCTATGGCAGTTGTTGGATATTTTACAATTGTTACAGACGGAGGTCCTTTAAAAAAGGAAGCCTATTCCATGAAGATTTATTTTCCAAATGGAGAAGGAATTAAAATAGGTAATAAAGTTACTGTGCAGGGTGTGCCTTATGGTTTTGTATCCCGTATCAATTTAGTGCAGGTGGATTTGGACGGGAATGTATTGCCAAAAGGAGAAGAGGGGATTGGAACTCGCGTTGAGGTTACTATCACTATACCCGCTGCAATTAAAATGTATGAAAACTACGAAATCAAAATTAAAAATGAAAGCCTACTCTCAGGGCGCGTAATCTCAATTGACCCCGGGACTTCTCTCGAAAAAGATCCAAAGTCAAATGAAATTCTACCCAATGCAAAAAAGAATCGCGAAGTAAATCTTGCAAGCTCTGATAATGCAAATCGACTCAAAGGTAAGACAAACGAAGATCCGCTTGTGAGTCTTTCGGAACTTATCGCTGAAAACAGAAGCGATATACGAAAAACAATTTCTAATATTGCAGATATCTCCGGAAAAATTAATTCCGGTAAGGGTACTCTCGGTCGTTTAATTAACCAGGACGATATTCATTCTAACGTCAACACTACGTTAACCGATGCACAAATTGTCCTCCGCGAACTCCGGGAAGGTCTTGAGGATACTCGCGAACAGGCGCCAGTTACAAGTTTCATAAGGGCAGCATTGTCGGCGTTCTAGGAATAAAAGCATTTATCTAATCAGTTTAAAATTTTCCTGATTTAAATAATTATCTTTATACTTTTGATAATTGGCGGCGGTTCGGGTAATGATTTCGCGCTCTTTTTCATTGATATCGCGGATAATTTTTGCGGGACTACCCATAACTAGAACTCCGGGTGGAATTTTTTTTCCGGGAGTTACTAATGAACCAGCGCCTACAAAGGAGTATTCGCCAAGCTCAACATCGTCCATGACTGTTGCGCCCATACCGACAAAAGAAAAATCTTTTAAAGTTGCCCCGTGAATGGTAACTCTATGTCCGAGAGAAACATTATTTCCAATATTTACGGGATAAACGTCACGCGCTACATGTATAAGGGACATGTCCTGTATATTGCAATTGTCTCCAATTCGAATGTAGTTTACATCGCCCCTGATTAAAGTTTGAAACCAGATAGAAGTATTTTCGCCAATTTTTACATCGCCAATTACTTCAGCGCTTGGAGCAATGAAGGCACTCTTTGCTATGGTAGGACGGATATTATTAAATTCATAAATCATAAAAAATTCCCTAGAAGACAATTTGTGATTATAAATTTCATTGTCAATTCCATAAGAAAAATCTTTTATTTATTAGATTTATCTAATATTTTTACAAAGATTTACGAGTCTTAATTTTTTATTTTTCTTGCTCTAATCATTTTTTGAATTATTTTGGTATTCACAAGTATGCAAAGCTACAAAGCTAAATCACAACTCCCCGATCATATAGAGTTTTTTAAGCGACTTTTTATTCGGATCATTGTATCAATTTTATTATCTTTTGTATTAGTATACACTCTAAAATATTTCATTCTTTTTCCTTATACTATCACAAATGATTTTATGAATCCTGAATTTAAAAAGGGCACAAAAGTTTTTATAACTTATTTATTTCAAAGAGATAAATTACTAATTGGCGATGTAGTATTAGTAAAATTAAACTCCGAAGGAAGTGTTCTTTTAGCAAGAGTTGTAGGTCGTAAAGGCGATAGAATTTCCATTCAAAATAAAAAAATATTTAGAAATGGAAATCAAATTAATGAAGGGACAAAAGTTTTATTTACTGATAAAAGATCTCCTTTTTCTAATTCTTTTTCTCGTAGAGATAATTTAAATGAGGTGATCGTTAAGGAAAAAACATTTTTTCTACTTGCGGATAACCGGGATGAGGGAATTGATTCTAGAGAACTCGGGCTTATTGCACAGGATTCTATTATTGGCAAACTTCTTTTTTAGAACTTGCAATAATTAGAATGATTTAAAAACATTCATATAATTATATAATTTATTCAGGCAAGTATATGAACTTTAATCCAAACGATGTTTTATCCATATTTCAAAAATCAATTTCAGATTGGCATATAAATCTTTCGCCATCTACAAATCCTTATGCAAAGGATTCTATGGAATATATTTTATATTCTAAAAATCAAATTGATACAATTCAGTGGCATGTTGAAGATGAAATTCGTAGAGCTGATATTCCTGATTCTGATATTGCTAAATTAAAACGACAAATCGATGCCCTGAACCAGGAAAGAACAAACCTTGTTGAAGTCTTAGATGATTATTTCTTTAACCTTTATAAATCAGTGAAAGTAAAACCAAATGCACGTATGAATTCAGAGACTCCAGCATGGCTTATTGATAGAATGAGTATTTTAGAACTAAAAATTTATCATATGAAAGAGCAAACAGAAAGAAAGGATGCTGATGAATCTCATATAAATCAATGCAAAAACAAACTAAACATTTTACTCGAGCAACGAATTGATTTATTTAAATGTTTATCTGAACTTTTAGAAGATTTAAAAACCGGAGAGAAGTTTATGAAAGTTTACCGCCAGATGAAAATGTATAACGATAAAAATCTAAATCCTGCGCTTTACGCTAACGAAAAGAAATAAAATGAATCTACTTGTAATGCGTTTTTCTGCAATGGGCGATGTGGCACTTTTAGCGCCAGCCTTGATTGCAATCGCCGCAAATTATCCCAATGTGCAGATTACGCTTGTTACCCGAGGAAATTTTACTCCTTTCTTTTATAATATTCCGAATGTGAATGTAATTGGAATAAATCTTAAAAAATACAAAGGTATAATTGGAATTTGGAAATTCTATAAAGAATTAGAAAAACTTGGACCTTATGATAAGATAATAGATTTACATTCTAGTTTGAGGAGTAGAGCTTTTTCTTTCATATATAAGTTCAGAAAAATTCCTACCTTTACAATTAACAAAGGTCGCAAAGAAAAAAAAGAACAGATTCGTCGGAAAAATAAAATTTTAAAAAATCTACCGCACACAGTAGATAGATATTTGAAAGTATTTGAGAATGCGGGCTTTCCTGCTGTTACAAGAAGAGGTCCATGGATTAACGTAGACCCTGATTCAAAAATTTATGCGCAGGATTTTTTTAAGAAAATTGGTCTCAAGAAAAAAGAAACACTCTGGGTAGGTTTCGCGCCATTTGCCGGTCATGAATTAAAAGAGTGGCCTATGTATAAATCAATCCTACTTGTAAAATTAATTCAAACAGAATTTAACGCCTGTATTTTTCTATTTGGTTCTACAGAAGAGAGAAAAAAACTAAAAGTCATTCAAGGAGATTTAGAGAATTGTTTTCTAGTTTCAGGTGAAAAAATGGGAATTCGCGGAGAGCTCGGGATCATGGAAAAATTAGATTTAATGATTGGTATGGACTCTTCCAATATTCACTTAATGGCACTTCTAAAAAAACCGGTCATTGGAATTTTTGGGACTACTCATCCCTATTCTGGATTCGGACCTTATGGACAGGAAGATTCAGGAGTTTTACAAATTGAAAATCTTCCCTGTAGACCTTGCAGTATTTATGGAAACACTACTTGTTATAGAAAAGACTTTGCTTGTATGGAAATGATTGACCCCGCGGATGTAATCAAGCGTATCCGCTTTATTCTAAATGTAAATACTCTCTGGTAAATAATTTTGTGTTAAGTATGGGACTGTGTAAAAACATGAGTTTCTCACTGAGCACACGGAGAACACAGAGAAAAGAATCAATAAAATTAATACTCTCTGTGACCTTTGTGGACTCTGTGAGAAATTTTTTCTTTGCTTTTACATTGTCACATTTATAGAAGTTACATAAATAGATTTAAAAGATGATCTTTCTTTTCTTTATCTTTGTGTAGGATAATCACTCTCTCATATACATCTTCCATCTTTAGAACACAACCATTGAGCTCATGCTCTGCGGCAATTTTCATTGAAGTCTCAGAGAAGCGTTTGTATTTTTCCGCGTTAGTTAGAATATCAATGCAGCGATCAGCAATTTCAATTGAATTAAATGGCTCTGCGCAATATCCATTTTTATCGTCTTTGATCAATTCCGGAATTGCAAAGGATTTTACGCCAACTGCTGGTAATCCGCATGCTATAGATTCTAAAATAACTAGACCTTGAGTTTCCATGGTTGAAGCTGTTAAAAATAAATCATACTGCGGGTAAACTTCATGGAGCTTTGAATTATCAATGAAACCGGCAAAAATGATTTTATCTACAAGATTTAATTTTTCAACCTGGTGTTTCAATGTAGATATCGCTGGTCCTTCACCAATAATAGTCATTGTAGCAGTTGGAAGTTTATCCAAAATTAATTTAAAAGAATTAATAATTACATCACAGTTTTTCTCATAGGAAATTCTTCCAACATGAAGCAATTTAGGATTAGCCGGTAGTTCTCGAACACTACCCTTAAATCTAGAAAGATCCATCCCATTAGAGACTACAGTGATTGGTTTTTGAATTTCGTATTCTAGAAGCTGTTCTCTCAGCAGATTCGATGGGGAAATGATTAAATCACATCTATCATAAAGGTTATTGCAGAGTTTTAAAATTATTTTCTTTCTAATATTGAAATTATCCCATTTCTGAACTTTTACAAGATCTTTTAACTTTAATTCTTTATCGAATCGATTAATTTTCATAAAGAGTTTATCTAATTTCAAAAGTCTGTAAAATGAAACGTAAGTATTTTGCTCAGCCATAAGAGTATGATAAGTTCCTATTGTGGGTATACCATATTTTTCCGCTGCACTTATTGCATACTGACCTAGAAGGCCAGGTGTATGAATATGAATAATATCTGGCTTGAAATCTTTTATTAAACGCTTGATTTTATCAGGGTTAGGTAGAACGACTTTTATATCCGGATAACTGGGGAGGTAACCACATGTAAACCTCTCAACAGAAATTTTATCGTTAACTCTTGAAAAATCGCCTTCTCCATATTTTGGGCATGCAATTAAAAATTCATGACCTCTATCAGAAAGCAATTCAGAAAAATTCTTAATGGATAAAGCGACTCCATCGACCTTTGGTAAAAACGTATCAGAAAAATACATTACTCTCATCTACACAGGCTCCTTTCACCTCAATGAAGACAGTTTTTATTTTTCCAATTTGATTCACAATCAAAATCTAAATTTTACCAATCTCCTTTAAGTTTTTTTCCAAAATCAAATTTAGCTCGTTAAAATTTATTGGCTTTGAAATAAAATCTGAAAAGGCAACACCCAGGACTTTTTCTTTTTGATCGCTAAAGACATCTGCGGACATTACAATAGTAGGAATCTTAATTAATTTATTATTTTTTAAAATCTCTTTTCTAACTTCTATACCATTCATCCCCGGCATATGGATATCTAGCAAGATTAGATCGGGCTCTTTTTCGATTGCCATTTCCAAACCTTTCTGTCCGTTGTTTGCATAAAAACTTTCTAAACCAATTTTACGAAGATGTAATTTTAGGATCTCGTAATTCATTTGATTATCATCAATGATTAAAATTTTATATGGCTTATTAAAGATTACATTTTTATTTTCCTTTTTTTCTTTTTCTATTAAAAAAGGTCGTAGAGGTAAAAGAACTGAAAAGCAAGTTTTTATTCCTGGTTCACTTTGAACAAAAATATTTCCTCCCATTAGTTCAGTAATTTTTTTAACAATGCTTAGTCCTAAACCTGTTCCGCCAAATTTTGATGTAATCGTTTTATCAGATTGCTCATAAGCATCAAAAATAGTTAATAGCTTTTCTTTTGGAATGCCTATGCCTTCATCAGTTACACTGAACTCAATAAAATCATTTTTACTTATTGCTTCTAATTTTATATTTGAATTCTTCGGAGAAAATTTTATCGCGTTACTACAAAGGTTCATTAGAATTTGATTTAATTTTGTTCGATCAATTAAAATAAAGTCGGGTAAATTTGGATCAATATTAAAATGCATTGTGATTTCTTTTGCTTGAGCCTGAGAGTTATTTATACTATAAATGCTTTGAAATAAAATTTTTACATTTATACCTTCTTCGTTTAACTCCATTTTGCCAGCTTCAATTTTTGAGAGATCTAAAATGTTATTAATTAGCTCGACTAAATTTTTTCCACTTAGAGAAATTCCATTTATATGATTCTTAATCGCTGGATGCAATTTTGGATATTCATCATCCTGCTCGATTATTTGCGTAAAACCAGTAATGGCATTTAATGGAGTTCTGATGTCGTGACTCATATTTGCTAAAAATTGCGTTTTCGCTTTATTAGCCTCTTCAGCAATAGCCTTTGCTTCTATTAATTCATCATTTGTCTTTAATAATTTGTCATTTACTTCTATGATCTTATTAATGTTCATTCTGTGAAACTTTTCAAGTTCATCTGCCATAAAATTGAATGCAGATACTAGATCGTCTACTTCGTCCATTTCTTTAAAAAAACCTTCTGCAATTCTGGTTTTAAAATTTTCATTCGAAAATTCTTTTATGGCAGCGGATATTCTTTGAAACCTGTTTTTTTGAAATCTAGATACAACAAAAGAGAGTAATAATATGGCTGGAATAATAATCAGGAAAATTTTCCGAGCATTAGTTTCTATTTTATTTAATTCATAAAAAACAAATCTATTCTCATTTCCTATCACTAATTTTAAATTTAAATAGGGTAGGCTATGAAATAAATTCATAGTTTGTAGAGTAGTGTTTGGATCGTTTAAATAAAAGTTTCCACTTACTATCTCCGATTTTAATTTGAGTAAAGTATCAGCGTCTAACGGAAGTTTATCTCCTGTGTGAAATGGACTACTTATATTAAAAATAACATATCCTTCATTATTAATGGCCAATATATAATTATCGCGAATGACTGAAATATCTAGCAAGAAGTTCTGAAGAGCCTCTAAAGAAACAATGTATTCTTTAGAGGCTTGAAAAATGTAGAGTTGCGTTGCTGCATATTCTTCTGAATAATAAAAATTGGAGTTATTAATTTTTATTAATTTTTCTTTTGTGATAATATCTTGGAGATTTGAGATTCGAATATAGGAAGAATCACAATTTCTTTTATTTAAAATACAAATATTAATTTTATTTTCATACTCTTTTAAAATTGGCTCAAGATTTTTTACTATAGTTTCCGATTCCCTGAGATACTTACTAAAAATTTCATCTTCGATTATTTCTTTTGCAGAAATTTTAAATAAATATATCGCAGCAAAACTTGATGAGATAGAAAAGAAAATTAGTAAAAACGAAAGCTGTAAAAAAACCGGTAATCTAAATTTCACTTTGCATTATTTTTAGAACTTTGTTTTTGGTTTACCGGATCCGAGATAAATATTCTTTCATATTGATAAACAGATCTATTGCCAACATTGTCAATGGCTTGAAACTTTATTTCATATTCTCCTGGATCAGAAAGAACAATTGGGTCTAGGTAAGGTTGGAGACCTGAATTATTAATGGAATATTGAATCAGTTTAATTCCCGAAGTTGAATCATTAGCGTTTAATTGGCTAATGGATATTTGCCTTTTGTGATTATCTAACCCGCTAATCGTTTCGATACTCACAGACGGGGGAGTTAAATCATGTTTAAAAAATTTACTATAGGATTTTATATTTCCTATTTTATCTGTCGCAATTACTTTTAATTCAATTAGCTTTTCTGAAAAATTCTCAGGAACGATAATTTTCTCATTCCATTCAAATTCTTTAAAATCATTTGCGGTTCTGAGATATGTTTTAATTGATAAAATTCCAGAATGAATATCTTTTGCATTTACAATTACATTGGAATTTTTATTAGTATAAATTATTCTATTGGAATCTTCAAAGGAATTAGAGAAAATCATTTCTACTTCTGGAGCTTCTGAATCAAAGATGTATTCTTTCGATTTTATTGGCTCTCTATTTCCTAGTCTATCTTCAGAATAGTATTGTATTAAATTTGGACCCTGCTTTGTGAGTTGAATTCCATCATTGTAAATCTGCCAAATTCCATCGTTTATCTTATAATGGGTTTTCCAATTTTTACCTTTATCTTCTTTTAAATCTAAAAGAATTAAATGATTGAAGCCTACATAATTCGATGGTAAAGGATCTATCATAGCCTGGGTTTTTTCTTCTACAATTCTTTGTTCGATTTGAAATACTTCTGAGTATTCTCCACGGATTCCGAATTGATCTATGGCAGCAATTCGTCCATATTTAAAAATGGGGTTTGGTTCAAGGCGAAGAATTGATTCTTTTGTTTTTTTCTGAAAAGCAATGTTTAAAAATTTTACCGAATCTGAAATTTGTAAATGGTATTCAGCGGCTAATGGATTGTTTTCCCATTCTATTAAAATAAATCTATTTGGGTTATCTTGTCCAATAACAGGAAAAATTGCAAAAATAAAAATCAATATTTTTATTTGAAAATAATTGGAGGAGAATCTTTTCATTCCTTTATCCTTCAGAAGTTTTTATTTTTCATCTCTTAAAAGTGGTTTAATTTTAACTTTCTCAAGTAATTTAAATGGTTTCATCGGAGGTTGCCCTTTGATGACTATTGTCCCGAATCCAGCAGGAACATGCACTGTCTCGTTTTCTGCGCTAACATCTATATTGCCTTCATAACATCCATACTTTGATGCGTTAGAGTCTGAGGTAACTTCAAATTCCGTTCCTTTTACTTCAGCAACTGCTCCATTTGTTTTTAATTTAAATTTAACTTTTTCTGATTCTTTGTTATCCGTTTTTATAAAAACTTCACCTAAATTAAGTTCTATACCTTTTACATCTTCCAGTTTTATTTTCATTATAGATTTTTCTCTCATTAAAATTATTGTTTTAGGAGAATCAAAAAAATCTATTTCTGCTGTCGAATTTTCAGAAGTTCTTACGATATCATTTGTAATCAATTCTTTATTGATGTCTATATCAAACCAATCTTCCGTTTCATTTTTCTTTAATTTTAATTGACCAATCTTTGAGAGAACTCTGGCTACAATTACTTTTTTTTCGATTGGCTTTGTTTTTTTAGATAAGGAGTCAGGTATTTTTAAGGTTAATCCCGGTTTAATTGAATTAGGACTTTCAATTTTATTATAGTTTAATAACTCTCTCCATTTTCTAGGATCACTTAGGTGTGCTTTGGAGATTTTTGATAGTGTATCTCCCTTAACAACAGTGTAATTTGTAAAATCATTTGCTTGCAAATGAAAATTGATAAGAATTAGAATGATAAAAATTTTATTAAGCATACAAACCCGTAAGTAGATGCCAAACTGACTTTAAGTTTTTGCAATCACTTTTTAGAAATGATTTTAGATATTTTAAGGGTACTTTTAATTATGCTACACTAATGAATTAAATTTTGCTATTTAAACTGACAGATTTAAAATAAACCCAATCAGTTTAAATAGAATTGAATCTTAAAGGAGATTATGCTCTATAGCTATTTTTGTAATTTCTGCGTTTGAACTTACATTCATTTTTGTTTTGATATTCTTTTTATGAAAATCAATTGTAAACTCTTGTACATTAAGCTCTCTAGCAATTTCTTTATTTTTAAATCCTCTCGCAACAAAAGACATTACCTTTTTTTCTTGAGGTGTCAATACATCGATCAGTTTGTTTGGACTTAAAGATTGAACATATTCACTGTTAATAATATCCTGAATTACATATGAGAAGAATCTTTTTCCTGCTTCTACTGCAGCAATAGCATCATTGATTACTTGTGCAGGCTCACTTTTAGAAACGATAGCATCAATGTCTTCTTTTATGATTTTCTTAATTGAAAAATGATCGTCCATTGAAGTTAATACAAGAATTTTCATTTTCTTGTTCAACTTTTTGTAAATAGGGATCGCCGAAAAAAAGTTGAAAGATGGCATGTATACATCTAAGCAAAGTAGATCGCAAGGAGTCTCTTTTAACAGACTGAATAATTCTTCCCCGTTACCTGCTTCTCCAACTATTTTAATATTTGGTAGTTTCTGAAAAATAACCGTCATCGCTTTACGGATAAGTTCGTGATCGTCTGCGATTATTACTCTCATTGTTTTATTGTCCAAAGTTTTTCCACTCATATTGATTTGTAAGGATAATGTAAATTATACTTTTCTCCTGTAAAGAAAAATTAAATAAAATGTTCTATTTATAAATATCTGTATGATAGAAAGAATAGTAAATACATCTCTACATCGAATCGTCAGATTTGCGATATTTTTTCATTAGATGTGGGTCTATCTAACCTTAGGATTGGAAAAATTTGATTAAATTGAAAGATTATCTGTCACCAAACAGAATACTTACCGCAATTGATCTTTTAAGCAATATTTTACTTAGTTATAATTTGCTTTTTTAAAAATCTTTCAATTTATCATTTTAACTTTTTAAATAGATACTAAATTTTCCCAATCGTTAGTCCTTATAACTAATTTACATTTCATTTTGTTTGCTAGCCGAGCAGGGAAAGTAAATCTAACAATTGAAATTATATTTAAAATGGTGCCCTCCAATCCTTAATAAAATTGAAAATTAATTTGTTAAGAAAATTTAAAAGTTTTTTTTATAGTTTCTATGAATCATATTGACTTAGGTTTGTATGATTAATGTATAGTAAATTTTAAAATTGTTTAAGGATTTTAACAATGACTGATAATCACAACCCACAGGGATATTGGACTTTCCTAGTAATACTTGCTCTTAATTTACTATTTTTCGTATATATTTCTTTTGTTCACCCAGGCGTTGTAGGGGTGGATAATGCCAAGCCTACCGTAAAACAGGAACAAAGTAAATAATACGAATGCGATTTAAATTTTTCCATTCTTGCCTTTTCTTTGCATCGTTTACATTGGCATTATATTCTTATGACCCTGCTTATACGGAAAGTAATAACGAAATGCCGAATGAAATTGCTGATATGAAAATAGTCGAGAAATATGGAAACCAAATTAATCTAGACTTAAAGTTCAAAGATGAAAAAGGAATGCAGGTTAGTCTTAAAGATTTTTTTCAATCTAAAGATAAGCCAGTTTTCTTGACAATAGTTTACTATCGCTGCCCAACGCTATGCAATTTTCATTTAAATGGAATCGCGAAGGTTTTTAAATCTCTAGATTGGTCTGTTGGTAAAGAATTTGAATTTGTTGCAATTAGTATGGATCCGAATGAAACTTCTGATTTAGCAGCGAAAAAAAAAGAAGCCTACGTTATGGATTATGTAAAAAATGACGCAAGACGCACAGGGGATGGATGGCATTTTCTAACCGGTGAGGAGTCACAAATTAAGGAACTAGCAGATTCTGTTGGTTTTAAATATAAGTGGAATGCACCTATCAAACAATGGATACATCCAGCTGTTGCTTATATTATTACTCCCGATGGGAAAGTTTCCCGATATTTACATGGAATAGAGTTTGGAGATCGAGAATTGAAATTATCACTAATCGATGCTTCAAGTGGAAAAATTGGAAGTTTTATAGACAAGTTCGCTTTATTTTGTTTTCAATTTGACCCTAATAAAAACAAGTATACTTTGTATGCTTACAATTTAATGAGGCTAGGTGGAGCAATTACTGTTATCATTTTGGCTGTTTTCTTATTTATGTTTTGGAGATTACAAATGAAAAATACAA